>JAAUYG010010405.1_pt1 | contig 16154 bp, 9 predicted proteins | sample 7278091 | NCBI WGS metagenome assembly JAAUYG01 (sample SAMN14350201, study PRJNA611818) | marine sediment metagenome | isolation source: surface marine sediment (0.6m) | place: French Polynesia: Moorea | collected 2018-08 | reverse complement strand
TCAGCTGTTTACATACTGATATTGGTAACAACAAACCAGTTTGTTTCTTCAAACACCAAGTTTTCAAATGAATGTATTTTTATGTATATATATAGATCTGTTTATTTCAATGTCTTTCTAGTATCAATTTCACAACACTACACAGAGTTAATACATGTACGTGAGTCTTGGCACATGCCGAGTTTTTTTTAATGCCTCCAAACCATGCACATATATTCATTGCTTCGAAGTATCACAAGTTAATTTTCAATGACAAGCTCTACTATAGTAGTCTCTGTTTTACAAGCCTTCAGGATGTTACAGCTACTGGATCTACACATAAACCGGGGAAAATCAGTTGACAACACTTGGTAGGGAACTGTATGACTAAATGGACTACCGGTACTTTTGTGTACGGACTATGTTTTTCGTTGTCAAGCATCATTGAGCACATAAACCATTTTTGACTGCAACAACATGTAGAAATGCAATGCCATGCGCTTGGGTTATTGATTGAACACACATTTTCAATTTTGTGAACAAACAATACACAACAGGCTTCATGAATGAATCGCATGTCGGTGTTGTTTCTCAGTAGCTAGTGCCCGAAAACAAGATACTACTGTACTATATGTGCTGGGGGAGAGATATAATATGTTTCTAGAACATTCATTCCAGGCAAAACAGATAAGCAACTCACCTTACCTTTGATGAAACTCTGCTATTATTAAATCACAAACTGTTACATCTATTTCTTTTTCATTTTGTTTTCAAGGTATCAACCCCAAACAAATATAAATAATAAATGAACATATTTCTTCAAACATGTTTCAGAATATTTTATGTTAACATATTTACGGATGTTACTCGTACTTAAATTTTATTTCTGAAATCACATTATAAAGTATAAGCAAGCATCGTTAAAAGTAAGAATTTCATGTTCATCAATTGATCCTGATACAGTTCAGGGGTTTTCGTTAAATTCTGCCTGGGGAGGTTTGAGCAGAATTTCGGGGTAAGTACCATTTTCATTTTCGAAATCACAAATTACTGTGTCAATAATCATCATAAAAAGTAACACTTTCATGTTCATCAATTGGTCCTGATACAGTTCAGGGGTTTTCGTTAAATTCTGCGTGGGAAGCTTTGAGCAAATTTTTTGGTAAGTACCCGGTACCACTTGGAAAACCAAATACAGATGTGTTGTTATGGGAAAATATATTTAGAACAACAGGTGCATAGATAAAAATACTTAACATCACTTAAAACTGCTTTTTGGGGGTTTTTTTTTTCCAAAAAGGAGCAGACCTTTACTGTTTATAAGGAAGCTCAATTCCCAGATAGCGTTATCACAGAAAAGTGTTTTAAGGAGGGACAGCATGCAGTGGACCATGCAGGGAATACACACTCACAGGGATGGAGGGAACATGCCCGGCGTGCGCCTGGTTAGATACATGGCTGTACTGTGCCTTTTGCATGGAGCCGACGGTGATCTGGTTCTGTCCTGTCTCACCAGAGCGCAGCACCGCAGGCAGCGCCACTGAACCATGGCTGACCTGCCCTGTCTTCAGGTTCTGATGCTGGATAATCGTCGCTCTGCGGGAGACATAAATTAGAAAACACATGGATACTAAACTGATAGGTAATACAGTGGGCCCTCTATTTTAAGACCACCCATGGGACAAAGAAATGTGGTCTTATATTGCAGGTGGTCTTAAAATAAAGGTCATTTAACAAAGAAAATTGTCCTTTGGAATCAAATCAAGCGGTCTTATAATCAAGGGTGGTCTTAAAGTAGAGGGTTGTAAAATAGAGGGACTACTGTATGTGCTTAAACATTATAAGGACTTAGGGCCGATTTCGAAAAAATATTTTAAGTTTGAAACTGATCCTAAGCACATAAAATACATTGCTGAATGATGGCCAAAATGGTTGGTGGACATACGTTAATTGCTGCGTTTGACATTTTTTTGGAACTTTCCGCACATGTCAGCAGGTAGCATAGATAAATAATTGATACAGGGGCAACTACACCAAATACATATACACACAAGTTAATACAACATCAAAAATATGTATCTGATAATCTCCCTAATAAAGAGATTACTCATCTTTCCTTTAGTACTGCTAAGACTTGGCTAATTTTGATATGGCCTTAATTCTGAGGCTTGGAAAAGAAGCTAAAATTCCTGATACAATGCACATGAAAGGAGATTTATGACAAAGAAATCATGAATCAATGAGTACCCAGACACTCTGATAAAAGTCTCTTTTAGAGTTCCTTCCAATGAATCTTCACCATGAAAATATCCAGCAGTGAATCACACATGCCCTCAACTGATTTTTATCGATTTCGGTTTTATTTGTCTCCAAAATAACATTTACACAGCTCTCTTATTTTATGAGTCTGTGGCGAAAAAAAAGAAAAAAAAGAAAGTTGTCTTTGGTCACACATATAATTTTCAGTGTCAATCAAATGTCGGCTGAGGGCTCTTATTGGATTGACGAGCCCTCTAAGCCGGTGGGGTGGCTTAACAAAGAGATAGCCAGAGGGCGAAGAGTGCCGGTGAGTAGACCAGCCGCTTCCTAAACCAATAACGACAGCTTTCCTAAAATAGCCAGAAGGCAGCGGCAGGCAGCCGACCGTGGGAGTGGGAATCGAGTTTGTGGGGGTGGGCGGGAGGGGGGGGGAGAGGGAACCGGAGTAATTAGGGTCGTCACTCACTTGGCCGGGGAGACGCTGTCCTCGTACATTGTCGACTCCTCATCACCTTCTATGCCAAGGTGATCCTTCGCCTTTTTCTGAAATAAAAACAGAGGAAGGAGCGCATTCAACAGGGTGAGGCAACGAAGAAATAAGATCGGAGGCAAAAAAATATATCTTTACAATGCTTCATACAAAGGATGAACGGAAGGTTATTGACAGGAAAATCTTTACGACGTGCATGACCTTTGTGTTGTTGTTCTTTGGCATAGTGCACCAATCTGGGGAGGCAGTAAAATCAAAAACTGTTCATTTCCCATACTGAAACTGCCATAGTAACCTATAACTGTGTTTTGACATGTACATGCACATGTACCATATACTAGAAATTAAGGCAAAAGTATTTGTGCTTCAGTGCTTCCTATTGTGAACATAAATCTATGTATCACCAATAACCAATAGGTCAAAGAATCTGCCACTTTATTCAAGGTTTCATTTTTCATACACTAGAAGCGCTGACCAAATTTCTTCATGGGCACAAATACTGCAGAAAAGTAAAGGGCATGTAAAGGTCATATATGTCAACCCTGATTTTGCTAAATTTACCTTTTTCAGGATGATGTCAATGTAGCCAGCAATAAGGTGGGAAATTTGTTCTCCTTCAGTCGTTTGGACAGAGTAATACGAGTCAGAGTAATCGCCGAAGTCCTGAAAGAGAGGAAAAAAAATAACTTGGTTATACTACCAACAAGATACTCTTCACATAATGGGAGGATTTGGGGGGGGGGGGGTGTCCGGGTTAGAATTCGGTCCACGTCTGCAAGTAAGTACGGAGTCGTCGAGGCGAAGCTAGTAATGGACGCTAGGAACGGTGACCAGCACTTCCCTTTGTGTAATGTGATTAACAAAGGTCAGAGCTCCGACACAATGGAGACAGACGCTCCTCAAGTGCCGTCGAAAATAAGATTAACTCTACATTCCATTCTGGTCGTCGGTGGCAACGTCTGGCAGACATCCTGTCAGAGTCCCGCTCGTCCGTCTTCCTCCGTGAGATCCACCATCACAGTCGAGTGGGGACTGTTGCACTCCACTTGAGAAGCTGGAGCCGTTCGTCACTCTCTTCTTGGAGAGCGACAGAGAGAGAGAGAGAGAGAGAGAAAATTAAGGAAATGGCATCTAATTGGGCGTATACTGAAATGGGTCCAGTGGTCAAGGTGAGGCCAACACGCCATTTTTAACTTCTGGCAACTGCCCTTTGGCTTCGTCCGTGACAAAAATTTCAGATGAAATACCTCAAGGCCAAAGCCATGCCTAATTAGCTGGACACTTGTAAGTAAATGTTTTACAGTTTTGAATTATCTGGATCAATGCCTCTCAGCTGAAGCAATTTCAGGGAGGTTTAAAACTGCATGCCGCTTCTGAAATGTGCGTCAAACCTTGCTTCCAAAAGGCATGCCTGAACTAGACCTCATAAAATGTTTGTAACACTTCTACATTTTTAACAAGGCATTTAGGATTGATTGCGAACGAAAGTCCAAAAAACTGCTTGCAGTAATAATCATGTCAAATATGGCAGTGAATGTGTCCAATGAAGCATAGTATCACCGACATCTTCCAATAAATTATTGCCGATATGTTGGTGGATCTGTTGCCACTTGCCAGCACCAAATCCTATGTGCTATAATGCTTGAAACGTAACGATGTTGAACTATGGCTTTGCGTACATGGTAACAAACTATGTCAATATTAATGTCTCGCCTGTCTCTTGCCTATGGTGATATTTTATCACCCTGTCCAACTCTCGGTGACGCCCGACTTCTCATAATGGCTTCCCTCTCCCCTGAGAACAGGTCCGGACCGGATGATTAAGGTCACAACGCCATGCTCCTTCCCTCTCCCTCATTCCTATTGGAATTTCACGCTTCATAGGTCATGTGACTGATTGCATCACGACAGGTTTTCCATTCGTTTCCCGCAGGTCTCATAATCTAAATGAGACCATGTCGCGGAGACTAACGGCATCAACAGATATTTCCCCTTGGTAAATTTTCTCCACATTAAAGGTAAAATGGCGTGCGTATGTCAAACCCGGACCTTTTATGTGTATGTAGACTGTGTGCTGTAAAAAGAAATACTGGAAAAGAGGCTGCGGTTTTACACACCTTGCATTCTCGAGGGAGCTCTGAAGCGGGTTGAAGTTATTACAATCATCAGCTGGTTGTAGCTGTTGTATCAGTGAACACATTAGCTATGCAAACACATTACAGAGTTCCTTTGATGCCATTGCGAGGCAAAGTCGGATCGCCTGCTACCATTCCCATAATAGCTTCATTAACCTTGGGAAATTACATTTGGGCTTTCCGTCTTCCATTTGCAACAGTTGATTTGAATTTTTAGTGCCGATGCGGCTCGTTTGGCCTACCATCCAGTCTCATAGGCTCTCATTTCCACTCTATCAGAAGTACGGAACCAACGATCTATTGTCGCCTGCACGGTTCGCACTGCCATACATTTTTAATACTTATGTGTGTGCATTGCAATGGTTTTCTCTAGGATTTATGCCCTGATTTTTCATCCGTTTGACAGAAGGGATGGCCCTGTTCCATCAGGACAGTGAATGGTGCTAGAAGGCACACCATACCCTGCACTGGGATAACAATGGAGGGAAAAGATCCCCAATTCAGGAATAAAACTACGTCCATTCCCATGCGATTATCAGATAATACTAAACTCCTCCTTTTCAGCCTGTCCCAAACACTGCCACACAATCTTCAAGCAAACATTCATCCAACTGCTCTGCCTCCTTTTTTTCAAATTGCATTCCTAATGAAAGCAGGAAATGAGGTTCGGATTCCCAAACCAGAATTTTTCCATGCCCTTAAATGTTTGTATTTTTTTTTATCCAATTACATGCACATGTAAACAGTGCTTGCTATATTGTCCAAGCTTAGTTGACGAAAAATTTAGAATTTTTTGGGGGGGAGGGGGAGGAGGGAAATAAGTGAGAATGACCATGTTCAACAATAAAGTGCAAACACTTAGGATCAAGTTTGAAAGCCTTTTGTCAGAGACTTTATATTACCAGTATCTGTCTTGGCCCAAAAAACTTGTTCAGATGTGAGTGTTTATAGAAGATGTATATAAGATGTAACACTTGTATAGATGTGAGTGTTTAAATAAGATGTTCCAATGTTTTGCTGTATTTTTGGCACAATTCACACTGACACACAAAATTCTCAAATACAGCAAAGATGTATTTAAAATAACTTGTGAAATTTTTCCAGCAAAACGTTCTAGTGATTCAAAGTAGGATTCTGCTTGCCATATTTTCAGCTGGATGAAACTCAATGTGATATTAAAGATGGCCCAACTGGATAAAATCCGCTGCATCTTAGAGGATTGGAAGGGTTTTATTACCCAGACAAAATGGTTGAAATCAACATAATCCAGTTCAAAGTAGCTATGTGACAGTGTGTGTTAGCATTCAGTCCAGGAGTTCACCCGGTGTCTGGAACATTTCTCCGTAACGAGCCGAAGCAATTCCAAGACCCGCTTGCCCCCTGTCTAAATGTCATCTTAGTCATGCAGTTTAATTCAATCGAGATTTACGCCTAACAAGTTTTGGCGGACACAAACGGACCAGATTTAACCCCCAGAATTAACCCCTTTGGCAGTGGCGTTGGGGACAGCCCGGGGCTCTGGTTCTGATCAATCTGCCGTGTGCCCGCAAGCAAACAAGTCCAGCGTAAGAAGCAAGATGGCGTCGGCCGCATTTCAATCATTTACTTCCACTTCGTCTTCCTCAAGCGGTCAGTCGTGCACAAGCCGCAGTCGTCTGCCGGAACCGGTCTTGAGACCAATCTGGAAAGCTAGTGTCTCGAGGCCACATCGGAGAGTCACGACTGCGCTTGGTCTATCCACTTGTCAGGAGGAGTGAGGAAGGAGGAAAGAGGAGCATCCTCCAAGGAATAATGATCTCCCTCCGTCTGCCGACTTCACTCGACATGTAGCATCTGGTAAAAGAACTGGAAACTCAATTTATCACAGGTACAGGTATTCCAGCCAATCAGCATAATCGGATGCCCAAGTTGTCATGGCAACCTAATTTTGAATTCATATTTTGGAAAACAAGGGCGTTTCTTCTTTGAAATATGTTCTCACCAGGCAAATTGCGACACATTGTGACCATTTACCGTCAATAATGTACAGAAATGATGCCTCTCATTAAAATATCCACGTTCACAGATGCGTCACATCATTCCATATTGTCCTGCCAGTTAATATCTCTGCCACGATAAAACTGACAAGAAGACGATAAATCCCTGTGTTAAATCCTAACATTTATCATGTTTATTGCTTTCCCAGCTGAATTTGTCCCGTCCCATATTTTACCGTCACAGCCGTCATTGGCTGTTATTACATTATCATAACAACAGGACTGGCTCTTTTTTCTGCTCTTTTTTTCGTCCCTCCTCCCTCTTGCCCAACTGGGGCATTTTTGTTATGTGCCCTGATCTACATGACTACCATTTTTCCTCAAATATGATGAGTTCCGTATCGCATAAAATTGCCTCGGTCATCTGTTTCCAAAGACAGCAAAGGAGTGTTTCTGTTTTCAAGACCAATCATGTTCAAGGCCGCAGTAGTCTTATTTCTGGGGCGGTCTTAACTCTGAAACAGTATAGCAATGGTAGGTCACCTTTGGTCATCCACAGAAGTGGTCTTGATTCCGGGGAGTGATCTTTTCTTGAGCGCTGTTCATATCACAGGATTCCACTACATAATACTGTATCTTTGCTGATGAGTCACTCAATACAGTCTAAAGACCAGCGGAAATCAAGGGGGAGGGGGGAGGAGAGGCTGTAGTGTCCTGGGGCAGTCCACAACGGTCCAAGAGTCTCATATATCTTTGTCTTTAATTGCCATTGAAACGAGGGCAACTGTGACACAGTTTAGTGGCAAAAGTTGATGCTGCAGCACACATATATACACCGATCAACCGTATTATATATGACCATCATATATCACTCTTGTCGCCTGGTTTGGGCCATTTCCCATATCTGGCCTCTAACATACAGAGTGATTATCCAAGTACATAATTCCAGTCCCCCGTTGCTGGCCCCTTTCATGGCCTTTATCTGCCGGATAATACAGTTATAACACAACGCCGCGCTGGTGATATACTTCGGCCTTCGGGGCCATAAATGTCCGTGGTGTCGGGAAGCATAATGAGGCAATGTTCAACGTTTATGGTCATATTAATAACTTAGAGTTGGGGGGTAAAATTACTGAAGCAGTATATGCATATTTGCGCAAGGTCCGGTGGGAGGTGGGACGCCAGTCAGACGGTGTGTGCCTAGGTAATCGCGATGGACATTAACACACAAGACTAATGACACATGATTATTGGATGGCAATACTACTGGCCAGGAGGCAGACACAGAATGGTAAGACTTATACATGTACTAGTACCTTCTATTGTTTATTTATTTAATTTATTCATTTACTTATTTTTTCTTTTCTTTATTTCTTCGTTCCTTTCTTCTTTCTTTCAATTATTTCTCTCTATATAAGACAGAATGTCTTAAAAAGGCCAACTGGTACGGTGGAACCCCTCTTGAATGACCACGTCGAGGTTTCACTGCACAAACATTTTAGGCTGTTTAACAACAGAAAGCTTCTTTTCTGCTTACAGAGCTGGCTAGGGGGTCAATACATGAGGACTTACCAGAGTGAAGCTGTTAGGAGATGCCGCCCATCTTCGGACAGTGGTCAGTGGCCAAGTCTTCATGATCTGCATGGAAAAGAACGAAATCTCTTTGACTTCCAAACCCATTGGAAACTATCTTGACAGAAGCGTATAGTAACTGCTATGTGGGGTGATAGTACATGTAGCAAGTCACCCAAGCCACGCCAATCACAAAGATAACGGATTCTTTCAACATCCACACTAGTATTTCCTCTTTCTTCCTTTATTCCTTTTTCTCTTTCTTTCACCAAACAAATGTTAACACATTATCCAGAAATAAATAATACCTCTTTAGTTTTCTCATCCACACGGACGACGGATTCTTTAGTCACTCCTAGTAGCCGTGGAACCAGCTTGTTTTTGCCTTTCATCTTTTCCTGTAAAAACACAAAACACATGTGGTCAAGACAAGTGCATTATATGCCAGTATTTATCAGTTCACTGTGGTGCATACTGTTTTGCTGCATTACTACTACCTATATAAATCAAATATTGACATCCTGCTGGGACAAACAATTATCCTGACAAGAAACTGATGCACGGAAGAAGATTTTATTATTATCACCCCCTGACAAAAGATGTTGTCCCTGTCAGGGAAGTAACAGAATTGGTTTTTTTTTTTTTTTTTGGACGAACTGCAGTTCTTCTGACAGGATCCTTGTCGGCTAAAGCTAAACACAAAATCGGAGTGGATTATGGCGGCGATTGTCAGTCTACGTGATGGGACTATATTGATGATGCTGGCGAATCCTGCCTAAAAGGGTCAAATGTGCCACACAATAATTCATCACAACAGCCAATATACATCTGTCTATGTGACAGAAACCAGTCGAGGCCTATAAAATATTCACCGGGAGATTTTTGGCGCCAAGCATCATGGCAGCCATGGGGGGGTATCAGCAAAGCACATTTGTTTGATTATTCATGGAAAAATATTGTTTTCATATATGGAGAGGGACACTTGCTGCAACGGGCCTCGACTCGTACCAGATACAGCACATGTATGTGATGTATGATCATGAAAATAATCAGGGAATCGGACATTTTGGTACGGCCATATTTCTGGTTCGGGCTGACGTTGCTATGGCAACAAGGAGTTGACTGTCCCAAACAAACAAAGTAATAATAATACAGAGCACTTTATCATTGGTGAACCTTAGAGAAGTTTATATATTATTACTCAAAGCACACCTGTACCCACCAACACCTTCTCAACCCCTCAACAGAGCATACAAACCCGGATACTCGCTACAAGGACCCATAGGTGATCAATGTACAATAATGTTCTGTGTGCATTGCCTGGTTCTCATTTATGGCTATATGAACCACATTTCTAGTAAAAAAATCTTGCCCAGAGACTCTAGGTATTGAAGAGCAAGCGAATAAAGGGACTCGAACCCAGGAGCTTGTGGTTGAGAGTTCAATGCCTTAACCACTCAGCCAACAGTTCTCCCATTGTTCAAAATGTCCATTGTAAGTAATCCTGCAAAGATTTTCTATATACACAGTGATACAGGTATGGACTTTGGCATGTACCTTCAAGCCTTTGAGAATGCTCAAAACATGACATGTACAAACTCATAATTTTAGATAGATCTTTGTTTCTCCTACCTTCACTAAGAAGAAAGCGATGCCATACGTCTTCAACGATCTGGCCAGCTGTGTGTATTTGACCTTGGCGTCGATCTCCTGCAGACCTCGAACATTTTTATGTTCCTGAAAACACAAATTATAATATGATATATAAACCCAGAAAACTAACATGATAGTATCTGAAGTGTACAACAACACAACATAAACTGCCATCAACCACTTAAACACAGAGACCTGGAATTTGTCATTTTTCAGAATATGAGCATAAATTTACTACGGGTATATAGGTATTCAGGACCATACATGGTATAAAAGTCTACAGCTTTGCCACAGAGTAACCATGAATAATCATGGTGAATCATGAAAAAAAAATTGCATCCATATTTATTGCAGGGATTGAAGGCTAAAGGCAGGGGCTGGAAATTTTTTTGCTAAAACCCGGAGGAAATACTGGGTGCATGGTGAGTGTTTTAAGTCCTTTGGGCTGTCAGCTGAACCCAAATTACTGCGGGGAGGCAAATGCGATGTTCATTTTGTCATCCTGTGAAGAGCCTAATGATTAACCAGCTGACCTGAATGCAAACACAGCTCTGTATTGGCCAAAAACTGTCTGTCCTTCGTACCAATCCCTCAGAGTCTCCAACTCTCAGCTTCAGCGCTCGAGTTCTAGAAAATACTCCAGTCGAAGTTTAGACTTAAGTCATATTCTTGGCCAATCACATTGGGAGACTTCAGGCCAAACTTCGACTTAAATATTTTCGAGTTCTCCACACCAGGGGGGATAGGTGTGCGCTCTGTCTATGAATAAAGGTTCCTGCCGCTTCTCTTCAAATACCAATCTGGATTTCTCTCCCAACTGTTTGACATGACGGAGAGGCGGCATTTGGTTGGGGGTGGGGGGTGGGGTTTGGGGGGGGGTGGTGTAAGATAATAGCACTGGGAATGGTGGCAGGAGGGGGGAGGGGTGTAAAAGCCTTCCTGACCCCATCTCTTGCTCTCTATTGCCACCCGCTCCGAAAACTGTGACTTCGGCGGCGGGGAGAATCTCACGGGGGTGGGACTGGCGACCGTGCCTGCGCATTCTCGTCACCGTTGGGACTCGACTTATGGTTGGCGTAGTGAGATAGGCATTAGGTAGGTATACGAGGAGCCTCGGTGACACCGCACCGAAATGTGAGAAATGTAGAAGTTCATGTAAGCGGGGAGCGTCAAAGAATGGGGATAAGGGGTCAGGCACACCAAACCCTGCAGAAAGCGTAAGAGAGTCATACTATCTCCCCCCCCCCTCCCCTCTTTGCTTTCATCCCTTCCATTACCTAACCCCAAATATAGCAACAACCTCAATTATACATCACGGCTCATATTCTTCAAGGCAGAAAGACAGGAAAACTCCGGGGAGTCTGGCTACCGACTCTTTCAATCCTCCCACCTTCCCTTGGACCCTTTCTGCTTGAGTTTTCCCCACCACGACCATCACCGCCACCATCCTCACCAATGTCACCGGCTATTTCTCATGGCACCTAGCAACCAAATGGCCCGCAGCAATTTTATAAGGCGCTTACTAAGGTTAGAGTGTCTGTCCATCTGCGAAGGTTCTACAGCCGTGGGACGTTTAGAGAACTTAAACACAAAGAATACAAGCAACCATCTTTAGGCTGAGGTAAGCTTTTTTCCCGCCAAATGAGCCACGTGAATTTATATCTGTTGTGATAATCTTAATATCTTTCCATATAGTCTACTGGTAATTTTGAGTGCATTTAAAAATTGGAAGATAGCACTAATGAACACATTATTATCATTAGGGCTTCCCAAACAGTCTTCTTAAAGCTATTGAAGGAGCTCTATATTATCCACAGCTGATAAACTGATGGAAATTCAGCCCTTTTGCCACAGATTATATTAAATTCAAACTTTGTCATTTAGATGCAATATGCAAGGCCAGCTATCACCTGTCTGCCACCTTGTGCGATCCCCAATTCATTATGTAACCCAATATATTTTCCTAGGGCAAGTGACCCAGCCACTCCCACTCCACATCTCGCCCCATCCGCTAACGTGTCGTATGGTGCTCTGTAATACCATGGCTATTTTTGGCCTGCCACTGATTTTTGATCGGCGTCCGGTCCTAGTTTCTATGGTGACTGTGTTTCCTCAACTCCTCGTGACTCCTAAGAAGCTGCGCAGACTGCGTTATCACAGCGCTGCATCTGGGAGACTTGATACTTGTAGGCAAGGCGACGGAAAACGGGAGGGTTATTAAATCATTGCCATGCATCTCACACAATGAGTTACTGAGTAATCACACTCTCCCTCCTCCCCTCCCACTCCAACACCCCCCACCTACCCTCTTCTTGCCCCTTACGTGACAAGCCACCTCCCATTAAGAACATGATTTGCTGTTTCCTTAGTAGCACTGCAACCAATCAACTATAATATCGTAGTCTGCGACTTCAAGCCGATATCGACATTGAAACACAAGCTCTTCGTCTTGGACTGGACTTGGCGACCCCAGCGTTCTAAAACAATTTCACGACAATTCTAAGATTTGTGGAATGCCATGCGATCACGTTTTATCTCCGGATATTTACGATTTCAATCATACGGCGCAAGATTTATGGGACAAGCCGTCATTATCCACGCGCCTGGATTCCTCTCCCAAACATATCCGTGACTACCCTCCTGTGTCAAATCAACTTTAATGTGCACAAAAATCAAAAAAGTGGTGCAGTTCTGGTTTTCCGATTCATCAAAAGGAACGCAGAAAAGGGGAGAGAGAGAGAAGACACTATGCCATAACTCTTTGGAAATTGTGGATCTTTGGCTATATCTGATGCAGGGTGTGTGTGGTGGTGGTGGTGGTGGGGGTCATGGGTGGGGTAGGGGAGGAGCTTGCTGATTGCGTTGCCCATTAAAGATGATGGGCATTGATGCTCACAGGAGAGCCACTCTTGCACTGAATAGAATCTGAAAACTATTATCATCCTATTGCTATGTTTTTGAAGAAAGGTCAGTTCTTGCAAATACAATGGAACCTTCGAAGTAAGTCTCCCATGTGGTCTTAACCTAGAAGTGGTTTAAATACTGAAATAAAACAGCGCTGGTGTGTACAGTAACTGTTCATCGTCCAATATCAGTGGCCCTACTTCTGGGGTGGTTATTTTTGGGTTGCACTGTATATCATGTACATGGCCTTATTAGAGAGGGTGGCCTCTGTTGAGAGTAGCGACTAAGAGAGGGAACACGTTATTTCTTAATTTAGGACTTCACAGACTCACAGTCCAATCATGGTGTTTGTGTTGATTATCACCAAAGTTAACACGTCTATGTTATTGTCCTCTAATCTACTTGACCCAACTCGGCAATTCCCATAACCAGATTGACTGATTCACTGAGCTATTCCCGTAGACTGATCGACCGACTCGCTGAACTGCGAGGACTTGCATTTTCCCAAAGTACCCTATCTGCCAAACCCAAAACATGTTTCACTCAAAATTAAATTATTTTTTACACTATACTACTACATGTACTAGAAGTTAACAGACAATGATTAAATTCATATCCAAAATTTAATTCGAAATTTGAGGGAATATTTTGGAAATTGGTAGATTTGTCAAAATTACAACCACATAAGTCTCATGACCAACACTATAAAGTCCCATTTGTGGAAATCCACCCTGTCACTAGGAGGCCACACAAAAGCATATATCATATATATATATGTATATATATCCCTTAGCAAGCAATGGACATTGACCTTGACCTTCCTGTAGGGACTAACAGACAAAGACAATGGTCCCCTTGAGACTAATTAGCGGTGCGGAGCAGGAACGGACGGATTTTTTCCCCCTTGCTTTGAACCAATACTCGTGCGGTTGTTACATGTCGGTCCTGACGACGTAGAGACCGGTCTGTGTTTGCAGTGGGGATGATTAAGCATTAGTTGAGGGCGGGCGGGGCCGGCAGACCACCAGACATGTGGACGAGTGTTCCTCGAAGCTTGAGGAAGGAAGATTTACTAAGTCTAGACTAAACTCTGGGAATAACGGTCCATGGAGCTCGTTTCTGACCACTCCCTGGCCCTTTGTGTTTTCCCAATGCTATTTACCTCATCCGTCCTCATATCCATAGTCTATTTATATCTATACATGTATATACATACCCTTGTATGTTTCAATAGGCACAAACCATACCAACTAACCACTGTCTAATATTTCAGCAATAAATTTCTGTTAGTCTTAGATAAAGAAGGATGATACAAAACAGTAAAAAGGAAGGATTTTATATACCTACTTGTTACAGCAAAATAATGTTATGAGAAATAATAATACCAGTACATTTATCCATTTCGTATGTAAGGTCGAAGTTTGCTCCCAACTATCAGTTCTTCTGTATCTATAATATAGTGCGATTACAATTTTTTTTATAAATGACTGATCCTTTACAAATTTGTTAAAACAAAAGGATCTTGCTTAGCTACAGGCAACAAGCCATTTTAATAAGTCTTACCACATATATCTTCTTTTCTGACCCCTTGATTTTGATATACTCTTTCGGCAGAAACTCCTTGAGGCTGAAAAACAAAAGGATTTCAAAATTATGCCGAGATAAATTTGAGCATGTAGGGCAAAATAAAATTTATTATTTAGGGATATAAGTTTTCAGAAAAAAAGTAAAACAGGTAGCAAATAACCTTATTTCCACAGCAATATAATACAGTACCTTTAAGAAACTGCAACTAATACAATGCAGTAGTCCCTCTATTTTATAACTCTCTATTTTAAGACCACCTTTGATTATAAGACCGCAAAGGGTCCCAAAGGGCAATCTTCTGTGTTAAATGACCTTTATTTTAAGACCACCTGCAATACAAGACCATATTTTCTTGGTCCCATGGGTGTTCTTAAAATAGAGGGACCACTGTATAGAATGTCTAAGGAAGACCAGTATACAGTAACTACATATTGTTTAGCAACAAAGCAACGCAACATGTTTTGTTCATCAAAGCAGAAACAATAATCTCTACAGTGGAATTTTCCCGGAGACACTTACTCAAGGAATCCAGGTTTGTGCTTCGACTCCACATGGTCTCCAAACTGGATCTGGCACTGGATCCCGGCGAATTCCAGGGCTTTCTCCTGGGACACAGGGTGGGCTCCCTTCAGGATGGCATCACGTGTCTGGATAATTAAAGAAGAAGAATTTAGTAACGACGTACCAACGGGCATGTGTGGAAACTATTATTATATGTGAGACGAGGAAATAAGCTCGACCAAACTTGATCAGCTCTATAGCAAATTTACAAATATTATATTTTGTCGTACAACAATCTGGAAAGGAAAAAAGAAATCGAATGTTTGAGTCAAATGTAAATTACTTCAATCATGCTTCAATGCATTATACAGTGAAACTTGCATATAAAGAGTAAAGTCCACCCTTGGGACCAACAAAATGTGGTCCTTATACACAGGTGGTCTTTATATATGCGGGTTCAATACCAGGGAAACTATATCCTCGGGGAGCTGTAAAATGTGGTCTTTATAAGCAGGTGGTCCTTACAGGCAGGTGGTCTTTAGTGAAGTTTGATGTATATGGTATCTCTGGAAATAAACACTGACTCAAATGGATCAATACTTGAAGCGTTACTACAGAGAGGCTTCCCTATCCCCACGCACCTGAGTTATGTAAGCCATTCATTCTGTTCCCTTGTGTTATCCAGCTATATTATCGGCAGGTTTTGTGAGAGGAGCATAGGTGCTGGGAACATCCGCGGTCTCTTTAAAATAAACACAGGAAGTTATGCCCTCATCTCCCATATCACGTAACAGAGCCGAAGCTGAAACAGACAATTTACAATTTTTCTTTTCCTATAAACCGACCAAGCTTGCCTGACTAGAGGACATACTTCACTTCTTATTGACCCGCATCCTTTCCCCCCCAATATTATCTATTGTCGGCAGACCCGCACATACACGATCCTAACTCAGGGTCGCTTTCTTTCTGTTTCTGATCGGAACTACACAAAGCCATTATGTCAAGTGTCGGGGGGGGGGGGGGGGGGGGGGGGGGGGGGGGGGGGGGGGGGGGGGGGGGGGGGGGGGGGGGGGGGGGGGGGGGGGGGGGGGGGGGGGG
>JAAUYG010235350.1_pt1 | contig 16157 bp, 13 predicted proteins | sample 7278091 | NCBI WGS metagenome assembly JAAUYG01 (sample SAMN14350201, study PRJNA611818) | marine sediment metagenome | isolation source: surface marine sediment (0.6m) | place: French Polynesia: Moorea | collected 2018-08 | reverse complement strand
CGCACCGTTTAGGAGTTATAGCCACTCGAAAAATTTTCTCCTATCTTATCAGTAGGGCCAAATTTCGAAATTTTTCAAAATCGAATGGTTTCCTCCCTGGGTCAGAGGGAAGGCCCCCGCCAAAAATGAAGTTGATTGGTTCAATATTTTTTTAGATATTTTGCTAAAGGACACACAGACAGACAGGCAAATGCAAAGTAAGAAACGCCACCATGCAAAGCAATGGCGGGGGTTAAAAATATGAAAAATGCACGTTCAGACGTTTGTTGGTGTTGACATTTATTATCTCGCGAGAAAACACTGTTTTACAATACCACGGAATTCAATTGGGCGCACCACGGAATACAGGAATAGAGCGCCCCAACCATATACTAGTATATATAGCCCCAAGTGACTATCTACCTTACCACCGTGCTAGTTGAGCCATCGGTCATAAAGGGTCGTTCACGGCTATATATGCACCCTATATTCATGTATTATCGCCCAAATGGTTTCCAAGACCAAACATACATATGGAATTGTCACGTGTTACATAACACTTGCATTTTGTTACGTTAAGGTCTAATATCGCATGATATTTTGTCAAATTCAGGTGACTATTCCTTTGCAAGTTCACTAAGTTGATACAAATAAGTGCCCTTTAAAGCAAAGCGCGAACACATGGAACGTGCACAAAGCAACTGCAGCCAACACTTTTGCTACCCGTTCGAAGAATCGATATAACAGGATACGATTGTATCTGCTCAGTGACAAATTGTCATTTAGGCCTATGACGCCTCTTAGCCTGAAGAACTGTCTTCTGCAAACCGAGTTCTTTGACACTTTTTGATTGTCATACGGCAGAAAAAGGCAATAGCTGCAGGCGAGCCAGGTATTTAGCATATAGTTCAGGCTATGGCGCCTCTGTGTTCAGATGTATTGCTGACGACATATACTAGTACTGCTTTAGCTTGCTTTGTATAGGTGCTTGTGAACTTGTATTCTCACCACAGGTTGTCGAGTGTTATAATTAGAGCACGTCCAATTGCTAAAGTGACTGTTATTTGTATTTTCTACTCATACATGTGCTTTGTATTTGCAAGTTATAGTCGAGCGCCTTACTAAATGTTACCGTATCAGTGTATTGCATATAGATTTTCAGAAGTGAATTATATCCAGCAACAATGTGACAAATTAGTATTTTTTGCACGTTTCTTAAGATATCTCGACATCTTTAATCGCTCTGTTTTATTACAAACAACCTGGGCTGAAACTGCCTGAGATATACAAAGTGGAATACAGAAATCTAGTGCGCATCACTCAGCCTTGGGGATGTTTATAAATATAAATAACAATAAAAATATTGTAATTGGCCTGTATTAGTTGACTAGTTCATATAGGTTAGTTACATACACAATAAAGTGAGTGAGTGATCAGTGTTTTACGTCGCAGTTGATCAGTGTTTTGGTGTTATCACAACTGGAACAAGGTTTACCATGCTCAATGTTTTTTTTTTCTCAGAACAATGTTATGTATGTAGGTGGTGATGTGTATGTACTGGACTCGTCTTGCACTAGTCCAACCCATCGCCTGTATTTATAGTGCTAGCCCACTGAAACACGATGCCACAGGTAGGCAGTGATGTCCCAACCCAGACCATTAGCCTGACTCCAAGCCAGCCAGCCAGTCTCTCTTTTGTGCTGAGCACTAAGCAGAGCAGCAGAACCTCAAATTTTAATTTCTTTTGTTTTTGACGCGGCCGGTAATCGAGCTACCAACATCCCGCATGCCAGGCAAATGCTCAACCTACACAATAAAGTAGTATACACATAATCTACAGGACACATCGATCCGAAGTCTAAAAAGTTAATTGTATATACATATAAGTACAAAGTTATAAAAAGTACAACATATTCATATTTCAATTTAATCTACTGGTTAATATAATATGACTAATACCTTCATAATATTCTTATTATACTTTATTTGTGTTTATATAATGCATTGACTTTCTGTATCCAGTTAATATAGTTGCAGCAAACTGCTGTCATTTCTTTTAATTAATTATATAAGTATAAAAACTGCTGCTGTGTATTTAGACAAGTTAACTGGTTACTAGATCCCATCATTCTATGGAGGATTTCTTTTCTCAGACCTTTAAGGCCGATATATTGGCATTCCAGTAGAGAAAGTAGGGAACTCACTGCCTAAAGGGTATTTCTTCTCACAAATCGAGCAGAGCGAAGCTCTGGGTATTTTGGCACTTGGCTCTACCCATCTCAACTGGTAGGTAGTGTAGTGACATTTTGAACTTTGCATTTGAGTTATGATTTGCTGTTTAGATATCTTTCATATGTGTTCATGTGAAAAATACCTAAACAGCAACTTATAACACAAATTAAATACACTTTTTTATATATTCACTTTGATATTGAAACCTACTGTAAATTCATTAATGTTTGTGAGGGATGTATATGGCGAATTTCTCGACTATCTTTAAATAGCAAAAAATAAATAACCCGCAAAAAAAGTTATTGTACCTAGATAACTGACAAGACCTGAGCTGATGCAAACATTAATCCCAGCGAACATGGTTTTGTCACAAAAACGCAAACATTAATCCCCACGAACATCAATGAATTTACAGTAGATCAGACTATAATGAACAATTCTTAATATGTTGCTAAGTAAACTTTCCACTAGTAATAATGAGATATTTATATAAATATAACTAAAATCTGCAAACTTTCTAACTCACATAGAAGTACCGTGGTTGTTTTGTTTCTGAAAAACAGTACATGTGACCAACGCAATGATCACATTATTCTCAAAATAATGAATAGAGTGTAATTAAAACCAGTTTTATTGAAATAAAATGGTACCATATTCATATTTTAATTTGCTTGCAATATATGAACAGAAACATCTTCAAAAGATTAGAAAGTTTATTGAAATTCCATTCTGGTTCCTTTATGTCAACATGTGAGCATAGATGTTCATCCTTATAATGTATATTCCATGTCAGACTGTATGAAAGGGGGGGATGTTGTGACATAAGCGATCAAGTGGAGTCAAGGACCCAAAAGGGGATGTTGTGACATTAGCGATCAAGTGGAGTCAAGGACCCAATAGGTGCCAATTAGGCTTGCTAAATAATGGCACTTGTAAGAGGATAATAAATTGGCTGGTTCCCTGCCTATACTGATCAAAGCTCAGAAGGCAGGGAACCATGGCAACACCTAATTCTAGATTGCCTCTCATTGGCTACAGCTCTGCTAAATACAGCACATGGAAACGCCCTCAAAACTCCACCCTAGTGTTGGAATTCTGGAAGTTCTATTTCATAACCGAAATACCAATTTCCATGTTTATTGCCTTTGCTAGTGATATACATCTTAGTCTGACATGAGCTGATCAGACATCAGGCCCAGTGGCCAGAGAAAACAAACTGTGAAAGATGCTTTACAAAATATATTTTTCATATTGGGGACAGTGTCAAGGGACAAAACATGTATCATAATTTGCCGGTGCACATAGGTGTGTGAAATTAAACTACAACTCAATGGGCATTAAAAATTGTTTATTGAAAGACCAAACTTCATCAGACCAGCAAAACAGAAACCAATTCACGCCATTCATGAAGTTGTAAACAAAATACAAAGTGAAAATCACTTTTTTTTTCTCTTTCTATTTAAGTTAAATTAGTTTGTAACAGTGTGATGTGACAGGGGGACATTTCAGGTGAAGAAGACAACCCAGTGCAATATATAGCGCATATAAACATTTTCTAATTGTCAGAGAATCCTGGAGGATTTGGTGAAGAATATATATGATTACATCAAGACATGAGCTTGATTTGATCACCACAAGTGCGAAAGATTTCCTGAAACTCCTGTCCACTGCGGTGTGGACAAACTTTAAACTCTTTTTTTTTATCTGGTCCATAGGAATGCATTACCACCCAAGTACCATAATATACAGGAAAATCATCAAAACCAATCAGTCTTTGAACTCTTACTGTAGAATACCTGGACTACCTGCTCATATAAGATGTGCTAAAACATTAGACAATTTTAAAAAGTTACTCAAAACGTATTTCTTCAAACAAGCCTTTGACGAGTCTTAAAAATTTTCAATGTGCAGCGCCTTAGGGCAAGATGTCATCTTGGATTTGGCGCTATACAAATTTGGTATATTTATTTATTTATTTATTTATTTAATACTTATATGAAGACTTCCTTAAAATATGAAATCAGTGCAGTGTTTCATTATGCTGCCAGAAAGCATTTTTTGGCAATTCTTACCACGAAACAACAACAAAAAAAAAAAATGCCAACAATTACCCCAGCTGCTTGACAGTGGAAACTGACTGCAGGCAAGAAATTTTTTTTAATTTGCACTGAAAAATACCTGCATGAAGGTTACTTAAATTATAATGCTAGCTCAATTCAATGTTTCTTTCATCACCTTTTGTCTGTTGGAATGCATTTTTGGAGGGGAAATTTTAACTCAAACACTACATTACAAACTCAGTGGTATATAGAGTATCTACATGAAATCTTTCAAATTACCAAAATACCAGCTCAATGCGATTATTCTCTCATTGTGTTTAGGCTGCTGAAGGTGGCGGGAATCAAGGGATGCCCCCATTTTAACAGATTCCAAATGCTTCTGGCAAAAGTGACATACTCGTAATAGCTAAACATATTCTGCATAAAATATGACAGTTGTTCAATGACAGATTGCTGTCAGCTACTGCTTATTACTTTCATAAGTTATGACGTCAAAACTCAAACAAAGCAGCCCATTATAATATCTGCTTGTAAATGCTTGAAAGTCACATCAGTGATGCTTAATCCATGACATAAAAAGGTTTAATATTGGTGAAATTACTCCAGAGTTCTACATGGCATTGATCATGTTGATATTATGTAACCACATGTACTGGCCATAATACATGATGGGAGATGACGACACAAAACCGTAGGTACCACGTCTTGGACTTCTTTACTAGCACACACACAACCATACGCCATAGGGTAACATCTGCAGCACACACACTCCAGACTTCCGCCTTTCAGATCACTGGCGAGGCTTCGATTTGTTAGACAGCCAGTCCTGGATACGCTTCTTTAGTTCTGTTGCTGTAATAACAGAAACATAACAAAAATTTTGGCGGTAACGTTTGTGGTCATAATTACATAATTTTAGCTTATTTTCATATAAAATTAAACTACACACCACCACAGGATGTATTCAAGCAAGCATAATTTACCAGTAAATCACTTCAACTGAAACTTTCATTTTATCCACACGCCATGTATTTGGTAGGAGATTCGGATTTTCTTTTAGCCAGATACCACAGTATCGATTAGCTGTTAGTGGCTACCATATTGTTGAACTTACCTGGTTGTAACTCCTCTTCTGTCAGAGGCTGTCGGTTGAATGGATCTGTTTGAGAATTGAGCAGATGTCGCATTATGATAGCTCGTTCCATAATGTTGCCACTAGGGAGCAGCACTGGATCCTGCATCAGTTCTTGCATTAATGGGTCTGGTGAAAAAAAAAAAACACAACAAAAAAGTAAAATTATACTTCTGTGTCAGTTCTATTAGATAATGCTCCATGTAACTGGCTTTACTGCTGACAGAGGTTCTCTAAGTCTAACTACCCAAACACATGCAAATTGAGTAGTACATTCCTAAGTAGCTCTGCATAATTTGGGCAAGGAATGCACTACCATGACAGAGTGGGTAATTTTCTTCTGCAAATAGAGGGGGTTTGGAATGCTCTTTTATTTTTCCATGAATTTTCCAGGACCTTCTTTCATTTTCAAGTACTTTCCAGGCCTGGAACTTGTCATTGCAAAAATTAAGTACATTCCAGGATTTCCGGGATGCGTAAGACCCTGGCTGGGGTTTATAGTACTCGAAATGGAACTGGAAAAGTCCCTTCAATATCATTATTATACAAAACCACTATGGGAAAGCAAATGTTCTGTTCAGGTAATTTTTATTACAATTGTACAGGCTCACCCAGGGTATCATATACAGGCTCTATACAGGGTCTGTTGTATGATAATCTGAGTGAAACTGTACTACTAAATGGAGTGTTTAATGTTCAAAGATATTTTTACCATTGTCTGCAAGTATATCTCAGGTTATTGGAATTACCTTCTTACAACAACTGGTGGCTGTCTAAACTGGGCAAAGGTTTTCTTACACCTGGCAGGCTAAACTGGGGCAAAGGTTTCTTATACCTGACTGGCTAAACTGAGTGAACTGTTTCTCATACATGACCCGCTAAAATGGGCTAATGGTTTCTCACACTTGGCTGGCTAAAATGGGCCAATTGTTTCTTACACCTGGTTGGCTAAATTGGGCCAAGGGTCTGTTACACTTGGCTGGATGGGTGGGATAAGGTTTCTTCCATTTGGTTGGCTAATCTGGGCCAAGGGGTTCTGTTACACTTGGCTGGATGGGTGGGATAAGGTTTCTTCCATTTGGTTGGCTAAACTGGGCCGAGGGTCTGTTACGCTTGGGTGGTTAAACTGGACCAGGTGCTGTCACACTTACACACTTATAATAATTTTGATTTAGCAGTCACTCACCTCGGAACTCATCTGGTATATCTCCATAATCGACCTCTTGCTGGTGTTTCTGTCGTACCAACTCCTGGACTTTACTCTGCAGTTCCAAAAACCTCTCAATCTCGCTGTCAGTCTTGATACCAGCTTTCTTCATGCGAGTTACGGCATCATCAAACAACTCCCGACTGTAGGAACGCTGCAGAGGAGATAAAATCCCAGTTGTATCAAATGAAAGAGTGCTGAAGATTGCAACGTAGGAACATAACGTCACTTTGAAATACTTTTTGTGAATATAAAAATAACTATCACACAATTGGAATAATCAGTTTTGGCATTACAGTGGTGGAGTTTTAATTGCTCAAAGATATTTCTTGTTATTGTCAGTATCATATTTCAGGTTATTGAAATTACCTTCAATGGAATTCCCATGTACATGCATTGGCACAAGAACAATGTGTGTGAATGGTGACTTGTGAGCAGGTATGTCTGATAAATATCCAGAACATTACATCACTACAATTATGTAAGACATGACCTCAACTTTCTGCTTGTATTGTCTTTCTTCTACTTCTTTTATTCTTTTTTCTCAAACTGCCTTAATTTAATTTTTCAAGTCTGTGTTACACAAGTACTTCTTCTCCTGGTTCTTTTCTTCTTTAACATTCACTTTACTCCTTCATGTCCATTTCTACTCTTCTTTTCTCCTTTCCATCTTTTCTTCTGGAAGTTTCTAATTCTTCCTTCTAATTTCCTTCTACATATTTGTTCTCTCTCTCTCTCTCTCTCTCTCTCTCTCTCTCTCTCTCTCTCTCTCTCTCTCAATCTCTCCATATTTCTCTGTGCTCTCACCTCATCATGAGCTATAGTTTGAGCAAACTCGTCGCAATCCAGATGGAGATAGATATCGGTCAGTTGTCCTAGCAATCGCTTGGGTACCCAGCCGTATCGTTCTGGCTGACGCACTTTCAGATTGTTACACTTCGGTCCACACAGCTGCTGCAGGTTAAAGTTCAACATGGCTGCCAGACGATCACCTAAAGCCTGTAGAAATAGCAGTTCCCAAAAGAAACAGTGATATAAATGCATTCGAACATGGGAAGAATGGTAGGAAGAAATTCAATGTATCAATGTATCCAATAAAGCTATTTGCACCAATCAGGATCAAAGCATGCCTTTTTAACATTGTGAAGATATTTGACCTGCATAATATGGACATAGAATAGAATTTAGAGCTATGTTTAAGTTCTTCTAAATCTGGTACTCTATAGATTAGAAAAACATGTCGGTGGCATACCGGAACCAAGAAAGGCTTCTGGATGTTTTGAGTGAGGTAGTGAAACATATCCACGGTTTCCGTCGCCAGAGTGAGGTAGGAGCGACATTGTCTCTCCTCTTGGCTTAGCTGTTTCTGCTTGGCCTGCTGCTGCTCCTGAGAAACAAGCATAACATTAGGGGTGACTATCGCAGGCAGCAACACTATCACGATACTATCATGACAACTGATAAACTATCGCGATACCATCACGATAGTTCATTTGAAGAAAGTTTGAAGAAACAAGAGCTAGTGCTGACCAATAGCTTTCTAATTCACTATTGCATGACTATAGGTATCTGATGAAAGGAACTTTTGTGTGTGAGAAGAGCATTTTATGAATCATTTTTGGCTTCAAACATGTTAAATTACGGAATGATGTCCATGATATTGAAATATAGCAGTTTAATTGTGCCCTACACCACTGAAAAAACTACCACCGAAACTATCGATAGTTGAGGTTATTATCGACATTATTGCATCAGGTCATAATTAAACTATCGCGATGCGTCGATTTATCAATGTATTGTTACACCCCTACATAACATGCTTTGGTAATCTTTGCTAACAAATAGGCCTCACAGCAAATAGTGACACACCTGGATACACAGCATCTTACACCAAAAATATTTAAGTACATAGTTATACATTTATTTATTTTTATGCTTATGAATAATACACAGTTCATTTTTCCTATTAAACACAGATACACGTATTAAAATAAATTTTAAGGTCTTAAGTGACAGATTGCACAGTATCAAATGGTGCCCGGAAGCCTGCATATGGCAGCCTGAAACCATATATTTTTGGCGAGCCTGTATATGATACCCTGGTGACTCACCCAGGGTATCATATACAGGTTTACCTAGGGTACCATACACAGGCTCACCCAGGGCATTATATAAAGGCTCACCCAGGGTACCATATGAGCCTGTACATGGTACCCTGCATATGGTACCCTGTGTAAGCCTGTATATAATGTCCTGGGCGAGCCTGCACATGGTATCCTAGGTGAGCCTCTATATGATACCCTGAGAACCTGTATGTGATACCCTGGGTGAGCTTGAATATGGTACCCTGGGTGAGCTTGAATATAGTAACCTGGGTTAGCCTGTACATTATACCCTGGGTGAACCTAAATGTGATACCCTAAGTGACCCTGTACATGATAGCCTGGGTGAGCCTGTATATGTTACCCTGGGAATCTGTATAGTTGTCGTAAGGGAGTCTGTACATTATGTTCTGAGTATAAAGCCTTCACATAGTACATGAGTGAGCTTGTACATGATACCCTGAGTACCTCCAGGGAGCCTGTATCTGGTACCCTGAGTGAGCCTGCATATGATACATCCATTGGGTAAGCCTGTAGGTGATTGCCTGAGCGATTATAATACCCGGGTCAGCATGGATATGATATCCTGAGTGCCTTGAGTGAGCCTGTATATGATACCCTGGGTGAGATATGACACTCTGGGCGAGTCTGTACAGCATACCCTGAGTGAGCCTGTATATGATACCCTAAGTGTGTACAAGATACCCTGGGTGAGCCTGTATATGATACCCCAAGTGAGTTTAAATACAATACCCTGGTCAGTTCGTTCCACTCATCCTTCCTATCCATCAAATCCTGTAACTCCCGGATAGACTTGAGTGTGTCCATGCTCTCATCCAGCAGAAAGGTCGTGTCATTCATCAACATGTTGACAAACCGTATAAATTGGCTACCAGAGCTGAAAACAGTATATAAACAGGTGTCTAATACATTACTACCATCAAGATAAAAGAGTTATTGGAATGTCACAGGGAAACAACTACAGCAAAGTCTGAAATATGAAAATAGCATAAAGAAGCCTATACATTTATTTAAAGAAAGAATCCAGTCAACAATAGCACTTCCAAGATTGTCATTTGAGGAAGTTAAGTCCTGCCAGGGATGCGACTAATGTACTGAGGTAGCCACCGGCCACTATTCTTTATACAGTAACTCGTGTACTTTGATCAAACCAGCAGTTTTGATTCAACTGTGCTAAATAAACTGTGAAACCCTATTTTTTCCCTATGCATACTATACACAGGTTATTTATATTATATATTTGATTTAAGATTTTCTATTTTCAGTGATTTCTTTTTTTTGGGGGGGTGGGGGGTGGGGGGTGGGGTGGGGGGTTAATCTGCCCCCGGATGCTGCAGACCTGGCTTCCTCAATGAACTTGGCCCGGTGGATAGAATGATTCCACAGCGTCTTGAAGATTGTACTGATATGGTATCGTATGGTAAACTTGTCGTAGAACTCGCTGCTGGCTCCAGTTGTCTCAATATCTGCAGCAACAATGAAAGGAACTGTTGACAGGTTGCAAACAAGTAGAATATAACTAATTAGGAAGAACCAATTACATTTCTTTCATACACACTAATACACGGATATCCAGCATTAAGTTATTGCAAACATGCCAGAATCATAAGTTACCCAGGATATTTGTACAGGTTAATAATCAAGGTTTTTAACTGTTTATAACTTTGCCTTTCAAAACAGAAAACACACATTTCCTCATAGAGAGAACAGAAGGAGGAAGCCATATATAACAGACGTTCTGGTTTTCATGGCAGGAACTTGCAGGAATAAACTGGAACAAAATTTGTTCCATGTAAGTACAATTAACATTTTGAGCTAAAAAATTTAAAACTGTAGGTGATATGTTACAGATATTAAGTTGAACAGGCTATGTCAACTTCTCTGAGGTTGCAGAATATTATTAAGTCTAAAATTGAACTTATGCTGGGTTATCCCTTGCCAATGAGCCTGCTTCAAACCTAAGGTCACTTCAGTTCTTAATATATTTTTTTTCCTATTAAAAGGGCTTGAAATAATAGGGAATATTTTCAACCCCTTGGTGGGAAAATGTTCCGAAGAGACCAAAAAGGTGCAAAAACTGCGACGTCTCGTGATTGGTCAAAGATAGAATGAGACTGGCCTGGGTAGTCACATGGCCAAAGGTAGTTTGGCTTCTGAATGAAACCGGCTATTCATGTTACTAATTTGTGGGGCCAATTTACTCCCTATCATCTTATTTCCATGTTTACCTGTATAGAACTTCATCAGCGCCGGTACGAGGTGGTCCAAAGCCAGTGTGTGTTCTAGTAGTAGATTGTTGATGTGTTCAGTATGCTTCTGTATGTTGGGATTCAGTACAAACATCACTTCTACCAGCTTGGCAAGGAGATAGGGATTGGTGATATAGTGTTGGCTGCACACGAACACAATGAGTAAGGTGATCAGGTCGAATACGTCTTCTTCTACTAACACTACAGGTAAATACCTGGAGAGAGACATAAGACTACCGTGAAAACCAACAGTGAAACAGAGCCGTAATAAAACATATGATAGCATGAGAGAGAAGTAAAAGTGTGCACTTCATTCTTCTTGTAAGACTTCACAAAATAGTTTTCCAGCTGAGAAACAAGATGAGTATTATTTGCTAGTTCCTTTTAATGGAAAGGAAAAGTGATCAATCTGACATCGATTAGAAAGCCAACAACTATGCCCCGTGCCTATGAGGATGCTCAAAAGAGAGCACAACTTTGTTTTTATTTTATATCAAAGTTTAGAAGAACTGAATAGGTTGTTTCACACATGAATCAGCACCTACGTATGCACTGAACTCCCTAGCCAGTATTTTGAGAGACATGTTGGTAGTACTTACTGAATAACCATGAGGAAAAATTCAGCCATGTCTTCCAGATACCAGTCTGGTAACGAGGCAAATGCTCCGGGAACCTCCTGGGGGAGTGGCAAGCTGGGGCTAAAGCAAAGACAGAGAAGATAGGTGATAAAAAAGTACTTATTAATGAACACTTTCATTAGGGACAGTGTTACTTTGCAGTACAGTGGGCCCTCTATTTTAAGACCACCCAAGGGCCCTTGAAAATGTGGTCTTACATGCCAGGTGCTCTTAAAATAAAGGTTCAATGCACAAAATGTGCACTTTGGGAAAAATTAGGTGATCCCATATTCAAAGTGGTCTTAAAATAGAGGGTTGTATACCGGAGGGGACTGCAGTTCACTAAAATCTCTCTTGAAAGAGAACTATTGCGGCAGACTGGCTGTCTTGAAGGATTAAATACATTGTTAGCCAAATGACCTAATATTTCAATATAACTGAGCTTGTCACCATGAAGCTGTCGCATTTTAAATGGCCATTGAGAGTGGTCATTGAAGACAGGTTCTACTGCGATTGCTAGCCACATCTAAGCAGCATAGATGGTAAGACCGTGTACCTGTTAGGATTGGGCAGAACCAGCCGCAGCAAGAAGCGAGATACTGTACTGTAGAACTGAACACATCGGCGTAGCAGGGAGGGATCCAACAGTCCGGCATCAGCGCACAGTTTGCCTTTCTGTAACCTCTGTAAATGGTATCAGGTTACAATTATTACTCCAATGACATCAATGTATGATGTGCAATGATAAACAGAACAATGGTCATGATCTTTGTGGTGATAGCAGCAGCAGTCACCCACCAACGACGACCAGACCGTCTTGCCAGTGCTGTCACATATTCTATATTAGTGCCTCATACCAATGCCAACTCCATCAGAAGTCCAGGGAGTACACTACAGAATACAGTAGTCACTCTCTAATAAGGCCACCCCTTCTGCCAAGAAATTCTGTCCTTATTAAAGAGGTGGTCTTTGGTGAGAGGGAGCATCACATGCGCTTCCAGTACTAGCTATTTTGGCCTTTCTAGAGGGGTGTCCTCTCTCTCTAGAGAATGTCATTTAAGTAAGGGATCACTGCAATATTAACAACTAGAACTAATCATCTTGGCAATGATTGGCATTTCTATGCTTTCATTCACTTTCAACGTTTTCTGGATAGCGGCCTTAGCTGGTTACAACAGCATGCAATGGAGGAACCTGAGCAGTTTCTGAGTGTGTCAAAGAATGTCTCTCAAATATTCTAGGACATTTGATATATATATAAACATATTGTCATATATTGCCTTAACACTAAGACACTATAATGCATGCTTTTTAACTGGTTGGCCATCTCGCCTGCACCAGCACACCAGTATATCGGTGTATGACTCTACCTTAAGCTGTGATTTCCATCGTTGTAGCAGTGTGTTATTGCGCCTCGCGACCGCCGTTTCTCTCCACTGTGGCTCCGTGTTCTGCAGCTCCTCCACCATACGTTGCATGTCCCGCATGGCGCGCAGTCGGCGCTGGTACTTCCGACATATGGGGAGCACGGAGAGATGGTGACAGTGAAGGGCCAGGAAGAAACATTCTGTCGGGAACTTGGGCGACCGGGATAGGGCGGAAGCTGAAACGAGAATGTTACAGTGGGGGATTCATGTCCAAAGAAGTCACTATGGCACCTTACATCAAGCAAAACATAAACCTAAAGATACTAAATTATAACTGATAACTGGTTTTAAATCCAGCCTTTAAGGTCTTTCAATGATGTCCGTCATATTTATAGCACAGAAGAAAACCTCTATGGCAGAATTCCACTTCTTGTACCGATTTGAGTAAATTCTACATTTATTCGATCTTTGTCAGGCAGAAATCGCCCAAAACAACTTGGCATATAGTCACTGGTCAATTTATTCAAACTTGACTAGACATACTGTATCTCCCATAGCTGTTTTCTTACCAATGGTTTCTATGTAGCTCTCCAATTCCTGCGCGTTGAACTTGAGTCTGGTGTCGTCCTTAGCGGCAATGCGAGCCTTGGGATGATGTGGATACTGGGGGTCGACCTTGTCCAGACTGACCTTCACACAAAACTCTTGTAGCAGTGTCAACATGTTCAACATGAACCCATCACCACTCACCAGCAACTCATCAGTCTGTGGATATGGGAAGAGTGAACATGGAATATGACAATCATCGGTAGAGAGTGCCAAGATTTTTCTTTGGCTATAGTGCCACAGGACCATATGACAATCTTATTATATATGAACAGCCAATTCTGATCTAAAGACCACCTGTATATAAAGACTAGCTGCTAATATAAGGACCAAATTTTACAGGTTCTCAGGGGTATACTTTCCATGATATTGAACTGGTATAAAAAGACCGCCTGTGTACATAAGGACCACATTTAACTGGTCCCTAGGGTGGTCTTTACACACAAATTTTATCATACATGTATCTCTTTCCTTTTCTCCAGGTATATATGTTGTAACGGGCAATTCAAAATATTTTTTTTTGTGAAGTACAAAGTTCACAATAATTTACCATTACCAGTCAGAAAATGCATTGGTTGCGTCATTTATGCAACTGTGTGGTGTGTGAAAGGAATCACATTTTCCAACAAACTTCTCTACTACTTACACTTTTAAAGACAAATGCTGTTATGTCTGCAATTTTCGTTCACACAAACAACACAGGACATCAATAAAAAGGCTAATAAAATTTTAGTTTATGTTAAATAAACTCTATCAGTAATTTCTGGGATTTTAACAGACTCCAGTGTCACCTGTAGCTGAGATCGTTTGGTGTTCCTGGCTATGACAGCAGTCAGATAGTTCAGGGCAATGTCACGCGTCTCCGAGTTCACCAATAACGAATGCATGATCTGGAACTGTTCCGCCTGTAACAAACCACACAGAAAACACTCACTCAACTGACAATATTCAGTCCCAATCATCTATGACATACAGTGGTCCCTTTCTTAAAGGACACTCTCTAGAAAGGACACCCCTACGTAAAGAACACATATTTTGGCAGCAATTACTGTGAATGCATGTGGCGCTCCATCTCATGAGAGGCATCTCTCTAATAAGGACAGAATTTTTGGTAGAAGGGGATGTCATTAGAGAGGGACTAGTGTACATGTATTCCCAAAAGACATTGCCCTTAAAGTTGAAAGAAAGTAGACACATGGTAAAGCAAAGTGTTAACATTCATGCGATTTATCAGTCTGTCACATACCCTTGCTCGCTCCATTGCCCTTTGCAATGACTGATTGACTTGTTGCACTGTCCCCTGGGACATCTGACTCTCTGAGAAAAATTTCTCCACTACCTTGACCTATGGGAGATGATATCACATACATTATAATGTATCATCTTAATATCACCAGGCTGAAACATGCCACTTGATTTAAACATGTCATATAGCTGAAACATGTCACCTGGCTGAAACATGTCGCAAGACTGAAACATGTCACCAGGCTGAAATTTGTCACCAGGCTGAAACATGTCACCAGGCTGAAACATGTCACCAGACTGAAACATGTCACCTGGCTGAAACAAGTCACCAGACAGAAGCACGTAACCAGACTGAAACATGTCGCCAGACTGAAACATGTCACCTGGGTGAAACATGTCACCAAGCTGAAACATGGCACCAGGCTGAAACATGTCGCCAGACGGAAGCACATCACCAGACTGAAACATGTTGCCAGGCCGAAACATGTCGCCAGACTGAAAGATGTCACCAGGCTGAAACATTTCACCAGGCTGAAATATGTCATCAAACTGAAACATGTCACCAGACTGATTCATGACTTCAAGACTGGCATATGTCACAAGACTGAAGCACGTCACGAGATTACAACATGCCACCAGACTGAAGCCTGGGAGTTTTCAAAAACTTTTTTCTTCAGATTTAAACCAACTGAAATGAGAAGTGCACACTCAAAACATTTCAGTCACAATCCCTTCAAACTACGCTTATAGTAATCAGCCAGCATGGATAAATCTGACAACAGGCATTACATGAGAGATTGAACATTAGACCACCAGAGAATATGAATAGTTCTCGATTTAATTACTTGAATAGTTCTCGAATTAATTACATGATGCACTTGTGTTACAAGTTCACATAATGACGAGATAATATTGTATTTTTTGTTTGCCTATTGCCTAATGGTGCGGTGGATAGCAGATGCAGCCTGCTATTATACTTGGTCACGAGGAGGGCAATCGCAACTTACATCATCCTCAGCAAACACTGACAGAGCATAGAATGGTCCCAGAAAGGAGAGACACTGCAGTTCCATTCCCTGAGCCGGCGTCAACGTATCTGGTAACCAATTCGGCAACTCTGTAACCTGCAACCAACACGCGCGACACTGTATTAGTTGTATGACCATCTTTACAAGGTCACAAGTTTACTTCACAGCTTATGTAAAATGCTGTCCCACATTAAAATTTCAAATTTTTATAAATTCGCACGAATTTATATATTCTCACCGTGAGGTTTCAAACCATAATTCTTTGCCTAGTGGGCCACCAGCCCACTCACAGCACTACTGGAAGCGAATGAT
>JAAUYG010011234.1_pt1 | contig 16160 bp, 12 predicted proteins | sample 7278091 | NCBI WGS metagenome assembly JAAUYG01 (sample SAMN14350201, study PRJNA611818) | marine sediment metagenome | isolation source: surface marine sediment (0.6m) | place: French Polynesia: Moorea | collected 2018-08 | reverse complement strand
TTAATTTGCTTGACGGTTTCTGAGAAAACGCGTTTTACGGACGACGGACGGACGACGGACGCCCGCGCCACGGCATTAGCTCTGCTGACACAGTCAAGCAGAGCTAAAAAACTCTCAACTGAAAGCAACACCATTAATAACTGTCTTATAATTTAATATTATCCATCCATTTAAATCATCAATACAAATTGTCTCTTTTTCATTTGGTATATATGTTATACTAGCATATGAAAACTGGTTCCACCAATGCCCTAGTACTCCCGCTCAGTACCTGTGCAGATTTTGTAGCTTTGTTTTGCATTGATGCCAGGGTTTCTCGTACATCCTCCGCATCCACATGTAGACTAGAGCACAGTGACTTTACCAATCTTTCTGGAATACGGCTAACTCGGTCCTGCAATATACACACACGGACATCTACAACGTCAGTCTTTACACAATTAAACTTACACACATGGGTGCACACATTGAATAGGACAAATTGTGGATACTTTTAACTTGAAGTTGTAAAAGACATCAGTCCAACGTCTCAAACAATCTTTATATAACAAGGAACTATTTTTAATTTTTGATCTTTTAACGATTTTATTAACCTTATTTGTGTAAGTGCCCTAAAATGTACATGCATAATTTTCTGGGATTCCATATAATGAATGAATAGAGAATGGAAGGAATATGTAAGTGTAAGATAAATGCCAACGATAAGAACAATTCCAAATAGTAAATATTTGAGAGTAAAATACTGTTACAGTGGAACCCCAGAATTAAGACCTCCCATAAGACTATATGATAGTTGTAGTTTGGCCTTACTTCTGACATAACTGGGCATTCAATTTTGGTACTCCTGGGGAAGTGGTGTTACATGAGTTATACAGTGGTCTTAATTATGTTGTGGTCACAAAGCAAGCTTCCACTATACCACTGATGTGCCAGTTCTGGTTGACCAGAAAAAGGTCTTAATCCTGGTATGGTCTTATTCAAATTTTTGTTCAAATTTTTGTTACAGTTACAACCCTTGCGTACCTTGGTTAGAAATGGCTGTTTAGAAATGTCCCACCCTTCTTGCTTCAGCTGTTCCCGGAGTAACCCTTCAAGGTGGCTGGAGCAGGAGCCAGGTCGTGATCTCTGACTTTGACCTTTAGACCCTGTCTTCTGGTGTGACTTTTGACCTTGTGGTGGCTGTGTTTTGGGACGAGTGGCAGCAGGAGATGTGGGTGCCGAGTAACACTGTACTCCTTGCATCCATGTCCCCACTGTGCGAGTTTTTGGCAGAAGATTACGCACATGCGCTGTTTGCACTTTCGGACTACGATGCGGGCTTGGATTGACGAGTTTCTCCTGCGCAATACCCCCCACAGTGACACCCCTAGCCCGGGATCTGTCAGCACATCTATGTGTGGGGGTACTGGGGCTGGACGAGGACAGAACTGGAGCCGAGAGGGAAACGGATCGTTCTGGAGCCTTTGGTGGTCTGCTCTTCCCACCGGGGATCTTTGTGGAAAGGTATTCATAGTTTGCACTTTGGGATCTACCTGAAGAAAAGGCACGTGGGTCTCCAGTCTTGTTAGAAATGGCTTTATTTTGTTGTATGTGTTTGCGCAGCTGTCCTTTCTGTTTGCCTGTCCTACTCCCCACTGGTAATGATGCCCGGGAAGTTTTGCCCGCCTTGTCAGCAGGTATGATATCCTCACTACCTGGTGATGCCGCCACTGGCAGACTGTAACGACCACTGTCTGTGTTGCTGGGAATGTGTTCAGTTTCATTGATGCAGTTCCTTCGTAGTGTCTGTTTCAAGGTATCGGATTGGTTAGACTGTAATGATGTCATGGAATCCTCACTTCCTGATTGGCTCGAGATGCTAAAGCATCCCTCAGACATCGATACATGGCTTCTGGGTGTGCTGATGCCAACTTCGGATATTTCTCCACACGAGACAATGCTGAAGTCTGAAAGTGACAAAACGTCACAAATTAACGGCCTGGATTCTGTATAAATGTGTTATATAATTAATGGCCCCAGTCCATTTACATTAAGTACAATCACATTTTACTGTTAGTACTCTGTTACACATGGTACTGACACAAAACCTGGAAAGTACAGTATCTAAATCCTCCCTTACAGGAACAGCACCTGCTGAAATTCCATATTCTTCCAAATACTTGCCAATCCAGGGACATCAGGGTTCTCTGATTAAACAGTATTCTGCCATGGATCATGGATGTCAAAAAACATGGTGACATAATTAATTTTTACAGTGTCTGGTCAGATACTTCCCTTTGGAAGTCTAGACCAAGTCATACAGCCTGAAAATAGATTCCTTTACAATCATCCATTAAATAGTTTAAATAATTCATCCATCTAACACAGATGGAGTGACGCTACTCTGTCACTGAGTGACTGTATCATATACCATCTGCAGTGTCCTGGATCATCTGAGCTGCTGTTAAGATCTTGGCTCTGTGTTCTGGATCAAACACCTGCAGTTCATCCAGATCCTGCTCTTCCAGGTCACTGAAGAGTTCCAAACTGTCATAGCCATTCAGGATGAAGGTGCTGATCAAACCCTGGATACCAGACAAGGTATCAAAATATATACTTGGTTAGTCTAGTAACTAATACTTGCTTACAATCTCTCAGATGCAAAATGAAATGCCATTCAGGCTTACAGAATGTGTTTCCTGTCCAGAAGAATTAAACACAAGCAGGACACAACATCTAATCATCCTGCAGAATATTACAGAGGTGATGGAAATACAAAGATGCATTTTAGGCCCTTTCTCTGCAGAATTAAGTAACTACTAGCTAAACTCAGGGCGAAACAATAAGGAGTGATGAAAGTATCAAAGGCTGTTTACTAATAGATCTGAAGCTGAATATCTTGCAGCTTGGCCAATGCATTACTTGGCCAATGCACTACTTTTTACAGAGGTGCTAGATCCAAACACCCTACGGTACTGGCATAAGATATCAGAACCATCACAACAAAATTGAAATGGCGAGAATGCCATACTAAGTCAAGTGTATATATATATATATACCTGGAGTCCCAGTCGACAAAGCAGTTCCTCCACAGTTCGTGGCCGTGGTCGCTTGCTCGGTCGTGTTGCCCGTCGCTGGAAGCTGGACTGTGTGGACAGCTGTCTGGTCGGGGACTCAGGGAGCATCTCCACATTGATAAACTTAAAGTTCCCAACCCTGGCATCCTTTACCCCTCGCCACAGACCAGTCTCTGTCATACTCAGCACCTTGATAATGTCTCCCTTCTGGGTCAGGGAAAGAAAGATAATAATTCCCAAGTGACTTCATCTGTTCATAGGTTTACATGTACATGGGGCCACCAAGATAATCACAGCTAGGATAATATACACAGTTTAACCATCACAGTTAATGTCTATTTTAGTTTAAGAAACATCATGTATCTTGTAAAAGCACTAGAAAATAACACACACGTCGAGTAGGACTTTAAGAATACTCCGGTAAGCACAGAAAAGCAACATCTCTTGTGAATAATGGGCCTTAAATTTTCTTGAAGAATAATATTTACGAAAACAATGGCTTCGAAGATAAATGACTTCCGGCAGGGCTTATATTTTAGTATACAATATACAATGGTCCTTATGATTTAAGACGCCTCCATTTTAAGACTTCTCTGTATTTTAGGAATGCCCATCAGTGACACAACTTTTATTCTGAAAATAAATATCCTTCCATTTTAAAACCACCCTCGAAATAAAACTATATTTTTCTGGCAGAAAGGGTGGACCACTGTATCTGAACACCTATTCTGAGACTGTCTTGAAAATCCACAAATTTCCTGGTCGAGCTGGTTGTCTTTTAAAAGACACTTTACAACACGGCTATAAATTAAGGACTTTCTATCATCATTCCTCCTATCACAATATGCTGATATGGGGTATGACAAACTCAAACCTTGAAAGCCAGAGCTTCCTTGTCATAGGGACTTGGTGTACAATCAATCACTGCTCTGGCTGTGCCTACAAATGGTCCTCTAGGTGTGTTCTGGGAGGAGTCTGTGTCCTCGGCGCTCATGGAACTCCGGCTACTGCTGCTGCTGGCAGGACGCAGACCTAACATGCAGACATACACACTCATAGTAAGACAGCAGTTTGGACAAGAGCCAAGATCTTGATAATTTCCATGTTTTTGGTTAATATGTATGCCTTCATTTATTTACAGGGCTTTTGAGCAAACAATCAGCATATTAATGTTCACATCAGTATCATGTTTTAGTTTATTTTTATTATGAACTAATGGTACATAAGCAATCATCATATCACATTTGGTTTGCAATACATGTAGATGAAAATATCGAACTACAAACCACATTCATGAAAATTAAATGCACGAGTAACAGATCAAATCTGTACACGACATTCTCTGAAATGACATTCTCTGAAATGTCATACAGATTTGACCTTTCACCAATTTATTTGTTAAATTACCCATTAAGTGCTGTACATGAATCAGTATACGATATCACTGTTATCAATAGGGATTTAAATTGATGTTCCCAAAAATTCACATGGAATAAAGAATGGCCATTTTTTGTTCAAGTGTTTACAATTCTAAGACTGGGATTTCTGGCTAAAGATGCTGAAAATGATGGTTGAGACTTTGCATCAATGTGGTAGTGTGACCTACTAGGTGCACTGTGTACACTCTCCATTGAGCTGGCAGTGCGGTCTGATTCCTCCTGGGACATTCCATCTGACATCAGATGACTGTGGTCCTCCACTGAACTATGGTGCACTGGGATACGTCGTCCACGACGGCAGCTCGGACGCAGCAATCGTCCATCCTCCGTAGAAACAGCCTCATCCTGACTCGAGGATACCTTGCAACAGGAACACCAGTATTAATGGCATCAGGGCAACAATACATGAATAATAATACATGTATTTTGCTCCATTTGGTGAAAAATTGAATGCGTATACAGTGGCTAGAAATGTAAAACTCTTTATACATGTCATTTATACTAAAGACAAAATGATATCACTTCCTTACTATGGTAATTATTACAAGTGTATTATGAGGTAGCAAACAAGTTTATGAAACCACTGGCACAGCGATATAGCACAATTAATTTTTTGAATAAGTTTGATAATTCTATTGTAAAATACCCACCACAAACTTTTCATGTTTTAGACACATATGCCGGTAGTGTAGTTTCAAGCCTTATACTAAACACAGAAAGCTCCGAACACTGGCCATTCTGGCAGAGCATCACCATTAAAAAAACGCTCAAATCTAGGTGCTTTTTGGGCAACCCACACTCCTTAATGATGTACAGTAGTCCATCTGTTTTAAGACCACCTATGAGACCATGCAAATGTGGTCTTACATTGCAGGTGGTCCTAAAATAAAGGTTCAAAAGTACACAAAATTGAACTTTGTCACAAACATAGTGGTCTTATAATCTTAAAATAAAGGGTTGTAAAATAGAGGGAGCACTGTAATTATCATATTTTATTTGGGTTGTCTGCAGCCTGGTGGCTCAGGAAATGTCCTTGTGTTTGCACTGTTTCCTCTTTGTATATTCACTTTAGGGAATTTTAATTGGATGTTGCCACTTAATGTTAAAGTATACAGAATTATTCAGGTATATAATAATATTAATTACAAGAATAGGAAGCTATGACTGCACAGTAACATAAATTTGAATGTAACAGAGGCAGACAACAGCCATCTACAAATGTACAGATATTACCATGATTACTGTCGATTCTGAGGGATCAGGTTAGCATACCTCATGACTGTCCCTTCTCCTGTGTACCAGTGGAGAAGATTCGGAGCTTACTGAAACGGTAGAGTTACTCCCACGGTGACTGTCCCCTTCACTGCTGTCCGGTGACCCAGGATGACCATGACAGTGAAGGGACCTGGACGTGTTCAGCTTGGACACTGTTTTCGAGTCTATCACAGACATGCCTTTGGCTGGGGAAGACGAGGAACGACTGAAGAGTTTTTTAGGGGACTGTGAGTCTGGTGGGGTGCCCGCTGGTGGGGTGTGTCGCTTTGGAGACCGCGAGTTTGTTAAAGTGTCATCGTCCCATTCCTGAGACTCCTGCCGTGGAGACTCCCTCCCACCAGTGAGGTGACCTCGGAAACTATGCCCCCGAGATGGTGACCCAGTTCTGCAGGGAGAGGAGGATGAACGAAGTGGATTCTTCTGTAATGTTTTCTTGTGAACATGCTTCGCCTGGTCCACTGGCAGCGGTGGCAGTTCTGCGTAGTCATATATAGAAGGAAGGGATGAGCCGACACCTGGTCGTATTGACACAGACAGCAGGCCACTGTGATGGAAGTTGCGACTAGTGGGTGAGGACTGAGATGAAGGCAAAGAACGTGGTCCAACAAAAATACTATTATCCCCAGAAGCGAACTCATATCCCCCATTTCCTCCTCTGTACTGGCTTCCAGCTGGTAATACTGCCAGTCTGGGGTCAACCACTGAGCCTAGAGAGCCCTTTCTCTTACTTATCAAATCCTTGGCAGAGATACCGGGACTGGAGGAACCACTCTTCCTACCAAACAATGGTGACCACAAACTGCGACTGGGCTCCGAGCTCTGACGACCAAACGGTGAGCTCTCTCGGGATCCAAGTCCGGAATCTGAATCCTGACTCTTCCTGCCAGTAAACGCAGATTTAAATCCAAACTTTTTCTTTTCTTTGGATGGAGACGCTGACAGAGAACATAAGGAACTGTTTGCGTCATCTTTAAATGAGCTTTTCTTCCAGGGCAGTGTCAGTGAAGAGCCGTGAGGTGTGCGTGGGGAGTGAGGAGGCTTGGAATCCAGTGTATGTTTACTCTGTGACGATGATGCAGCATTCCATACATTGATGTCTTCATATGAATTAGTCACTGCAACAGCAAAATATCACACACATACACATACATTTCTTTCAACGTAATTCAATCCAATATCGCTCAACCCAATCACCATGCATACACTGGCACAAATCCATAGACTCCCTTACAAATGCACCATACCTAATACATGTACCTAACAGTCGCACCTCAGGCTCAGGAAGGTTTACTTGCTTGAAGCATTATAATTGCACCTCCCACTGCTCTGCTTCTGCCCAGGCATGTTAGTTAGGGACAATTCAGTTGTTCCTTTTTTGATATCAAAACTGCGAACTTTAGATCCTTGGTTAATAAATAATACATTTTAATATCTTAAGAAAAAAAGAACATTTAATAATACATGTATAATTATTAAAGTATAGGTTTCTGCAAGACAGACAAGGTGTGTGTCATGTCACTGAGATCTGAGAAATTCTGAAATACCATAATGACTGGCACTGTATGACTGGGTAAAAATCATGACCCAGTAACATTTTACTTGTTCAAACTTCTTAATCCTTTGAAAAAAAAAATTTTTTTACACAAATTTTGCTGTTGGAACCTGGTACGTCAGAGATATCTATGGTTTGATATTGCCACTATGCTAGTCTGGTATAAACTGTTGCTATATATGCAGTGTTTTCATTGGGTGTTTTCCCAGTCAAGCAAAAAGTCACTGTACATATTTTTACTTGAAAATAAAGTATTCCATCAGACAAGTCACTTCACGATTAATTTACTTCATGAAAAAGATGAATATTTGGCTAACAATGTATTCCAACACCCACTATAATAGTCAAATACATTGTATGGAGAAATCGTGGAATCACTACGGGTTATGGGATAGCAAATTTGACGATTCTGAGTTGACTTTTGTGAAAGTGTCCAACAGCAAATTTTGTCCACCGATAAAAAAATATTTGAAACCGATGTGATTTACAGTACATTGTATTTGCGAATCACAAACTGTCAATATGCAAAACCCCTTTTGAGCATGGATTGGGCCTATATCTAGTATGCATTGTATAGGAAGTGTGGCCCACCTGCTGCATGTAGGGGAGTCTTAACAAATTCTCACATAATCGCATTTGGGGTATCACAATTGAATAAATTCAGAATATGGCTGAATTTGGTCTCATTTACGACATTTTAGGTCGTCAATCATTCTTCAGTACAACATACATTAAACTAGAGAAAACATAAATCAAAGTTGCAAAATAATAGCTTTGATAAACAATGCCAACAGCAGGATTGATTTATTTAATACGCAAAGCTACCAATGCAAGGGGCTAGAATGGCTGATCATGCTGCTCAGCAAATATTTGAACGAAGCTCAAACAAGAATATTTTAAGAGTCTGGGTACAAAAAATAGAAGTCAGAATTTATAAATGTATGTCAAATTTTATTTTATGTACTTTTTGTTATCACATTTGTCTCAAATGTACAATTAGAGATATATAATGTTGATTTTTACCATGCAAATTTGTTAGTGATTCCAGGGCAGCCAACACATAGCAATAATTTAATAAACTAGCTAGGTCATCATAAATGAGCCTGGGTGTTCAAACAGTTTAATTCATTTCAGGCACTATGACTTCGTGAAGTTATAATATTTAATAGGAGTCAACAATGGTAGTAATTACGATAAATGTCATTCAGGGAGTAATAATCTCTTGATATCTGTAGGCACTATTAACAAACAATAACAAACAAACAACACACAGATATAGGAGCCTCTGAAAGAAGTAACTTTTCTTCAGAAATTTACATAATCAGACAGCAGTTGTAACCTATGTGAAGCCTGCTGGGCTAGTCACCTCCACTTAAACTCACCGGGTGACCCTGTTCCTTGTTCGCGAGATTTCTTCCGATGTGGCTTGAAAAGAGAGAAGGGTGACTTTTTACTCCTGCTGTCAGGACTATCAATGCCAGGGGAGAGGTCTGCCATGCTTTGGGGAGAGTCGGGCTAGTAAGGACAGCAAATAATGAAACAATAAATCAAGATGATGAAATCAAACGAAAAACGTGGGGGAATCTGCATTTTAATTTTAGGAAAGTCTGCAAAGGAAAGCACACTGTACTGTAAACACATGACACTATACATACCAGCATATACACTTGACTGTACAACTATATTACACAAAGACCAAATGAAGACCCACCACATAAAAAAAGTTACAAATAAAAGAAAGAAGTCTATAGTAAAGCATATAATTTTTAAATGTATGCAACAGCAATGCATGGAATTATATACAGTAAATCTATATTTATTGTTCGTCATTCGAAATCGAATATCACCATACCAGTAATGTGTTAGAGAGTCTACATGCTGTACACTTTATGTACAATATAATTGTATGCTTTTCATGTAGATTATGATGCAAAATCAAATTTATCTATCGAATTTGCTACTTTACAGTCATTCCTCGCCTAAGTGAGAACGCCCAAAGGATATCCCACCGGACAGGATATCATCCTTTGACAGAATCTCTCTGATATCAAGTACTTAAATTCAAGCATAACGCTCCCAAATAGGTTTCCATGTTTTACTGACATTCCTTTTGGCGGTGCACAAACCAGAATCATAATGCACTTCTATAAGATCTTCCTAGAGAGAAAGAAGGGTGTTGGCTGCAATGTTCCATGTCAAACTATATTGATAAGCATTAAAACATATGAAGTCATTTCACCACCTACATACCGATAATCCGTATTTCATTTTTCAGTTTTGCATTACAATAATCCTTCTAGTTTTAGAGCAGCCATATGAGACCTTGAAAATGTGGTCTTCTGTCAGCCGGTCTTAAAATAAACAAAGTGCAAGGGTACACAAAACTTCGCCTGATTACCAAATTTTGTGGTCTTATAATAAAAAGTGGTAAAATTGAGGGGCCACTGTGCGCAAACAAAATTTTAAATTCTGGACTCAAACATATGAATAGCTCACATGGCTTATCAGTATTAATTAACACAACTTGCTTAAAATTAAGTCACCAATCTGGAAGACAGGTGCCATTATTTATTTATTATTCACTTCCATGCACAACTCAATTTGGTGAAATTGCACAAGCCAGTTATTAATATGTACATATGCAGTAAGGATTACATGAAATTATTCACTTTTCCCTCTTTTTACATTGATTTTCAGTTTATGCCATTCCATGGAGATGCACACAATTAATTAAATATCACAAATCTATTGTCTCATTGCTTTCTTAAATCTTAGGAATTGCTTTCAAAGTTCTCTTTCGCAAGGACAAGAATTACGCCTGATGAGATGCTCATGCATCACCCAATATTATATTCATGCATCACCCAATATTATATATCTAAAGCCATCTACCCAAATGTTAAGGGATCTAGGTCTGGGCAATCATAAGCCAGAGATATGTATTGTAAATTTCCGTGCTGATAAATATATTGGGTTCAGCTTTGTGGGCCTGGATATTACAGGCTGTAAAACTGAAAGTGGTAGCCTGATCAGCACTGCATGATGGATCATGTCGTGTGTCAGAAAACAGAACACAAGGGGCTAACATGGCACAGGGTAGGGGTGGGTGGGAGAGACAAGAATTGCTTTCAACTTTCCAGAATCCTATTACTGATAAAACCTCCAGACATCACACCTACATAATACAGACAGGAGCCTGGGGGAAACATAAATGATGAGCTTCACATTTTGGAAAGAGGAAACCGATATAATCACCCTCCAATTTGGTACCTGGGGCAAAAACTCCCACACCAGTAAATTGCTTAATCACTCGGTCTCGATTGTTTCATGAGTCTGTGGGTTAATTGGCAATTAACAGAGGCATGCAATGATCAGTTGGTGCAACATCCAAACAACAGAACATCATAGTCATGTATGTACAAACAACTATATCAAAACCTTGCAAGTAATTACTCGCATACAATGCATATACATGTATACAACTCGCACAGCCAGAACTTACCGATAACAGTCTATCGAATACTATACTGAGGAATATAACTATTGGTACATTGCAGTTGTGTTTATAACTTGATATCCAATTTGAAAGAAATACCTACTACCCTAGAATATGAATAAGCCTATTAAAATAAATTTGAAACAATAAAGTAGGCACAACCAAGGAAAACATTCATTGTCAGTTTCTGTTATTCTTTTGAAGTAAAAGGATTACTTTTTACAAACTATTTCTTTCTTCTTCCTTTTTCATCGATCCTTTACTTTTCTCTTTTTATTTACCTGACTTTCCCGATGTGGACTATCAGGCTGGGATTCCCGCTGTGCTTTCTCGAACTGTTTGACCTGGGGTGTTTGTTCAACAACAACATTTATTTTATTTTTGAATATTGCATAGAATCTATGCATCAGTACTTAACTACTAAAATTTTTTTAACAATTTGGGAATTTTTTTCCCAAATAGATGAGATAATACTTTTAATGGCTCCAATTGTAAGTCATATTATTTCTAAGTGGCTATAATTTTTCATTCACCCAGTGCTCCCTGGTAGTGTATGATTATAACACAGACCACATTTGTTCATAGCTGTAACTGGAATCTGTGCATGATGATTTTACCACCCATATTCTGGTAAAAACGCAGATAATAAAGGTTCCATATATTTAGCAGGAGAGTTCAATCTTTCGAGATTTTTTTATAATTTTTTAGTTTCTTACAGTTTCAACTGCATCGTCCGCTGTTATTTTTCCTTCTTTTACCAGCAGCATGAGGTGAATACGATCTTCGTCACTCATTGTCATCTCACTGGCTTTCAGGTCACCTACACGGTGGAAAGAGCAAAATCGGTACTGAACCTGATTATGCATTTGCATTTTAAACATGTTACGGTTGTCTGTCTAATCTTCCAGAAAGTACAACCATGCAAAACAACCATCAGTGATACAGCCTGTTTACTACCAGTAATTCTTCTGTACAGACTATATGGGGTAGAGCAATATTAGCTTTACCCTTCCTATTATTGCAGTTTGTTTATAGATGCTTTTTACTGACCTCTCTATTACTAAATTGATTTACCTGCACTCAGACTAGCTGCTACTTGAGTTTTTTTTCTCACTCGCTAGACTGGATGTGTCGGTTTAACATTTACCATCAATACAACTGGATTTTTTTTACCATATCAAAGTTTAGCAAGGTAGCATTAATGGTAGTGAACTGAATATACATTGGTAAAGTGGAGAAGTGCAGCCAGAAATCTCCTGAATATACTGGTACATGCTACAGAAGTATCTTATGTCAGAGATGAAAATATGGCACTAACGTATATATGGGACTAGTGATGGTACAGAAGTAAACTTTTATTGTACACGATCCCGTCTGCTGCACACCCAAAGACACTTGTTCATCAGTTCATAAGCATTGAATGTTTTTACCTTCTCGGTGCTTGTACACATATTTGCGGCCGCTATGCCTGAGTTTGAGCAGCCGTCCTAAGGTACCAGTCAGTCCGGGCCTTGCTTCATCATCACAGTATGGCAGCCCAGGAACTGTAATCATTGAAACATAACAATTTCTCTAATGTTGGGATATGATAATCTGAGCAAAGGCACTTAGATTCTGTCTGTGTCATATCACACATAGAGTACTTGGATTAATAAGGTATCAGTATTATACATATCAGTAAATCACTAAACATTTACATTTTTACCCTCAGGGTGGAAGGCTAACAAAAAAATGAAGTCACATCAACACTGTTTACTCAAGTCTACAAAAGTCTTAAAGTAATATGCCAAAACATGCACTGACATCACAGAGCTACCTTCAATGGTTACCGAACAAAGACACAATATACCTCAGCTTGTCTTGAAGGAGACACAGACAATTACCTTTATGTGCATGTATAATAGAGTGGATATGGTGTTTTGGGAGAGGTGAAAGCCGGAAATGAACATGTCACTTCTTATTGCAGTAGTGTAAGACTGAGAGGACAACCCGGGAGCTTTACTGCCAACTTCTCATGGGATATTAATTACCCAGCCAGACAATTTGTCTGGGGTCTGTCTGCATTATCACCAGGCCTGCTAGCATTGGACAGGCCAGCTGAGGTGCTCTCCCAAATAAAAGTCTTATAAGGAAAAGCCTGATACAAGTTCATTTGAATAATACTGTAAGTTCATTAATGTTTGCGAGGGATTTATTTAGCGAAATTTGCGACCATTTTTAAAATCACAAAAATAAATACCTCAAAAACAATTCATCCGTACCTAGATAATTAACAAGACCTGAGCTAACTGCAAATATTAATCCCTGTGAACATGGTTTTGTCTCAACATTAATCCCTAGGAACATTAATGAATTTATAGTAGTACTCCTCGCAAACGTTATCTCACTGACTTTTGAAGTCAGTCTCTGCTGGACTTAGGTGATATTTTCCCTATCCAAAACACACACAATACTCAATGTGATACAAGAGAAACTTATACATTTCAGACACTAAATTTGTCACACGTACAGTCAAAATGTCTGGATGCCCTCCTCTAAGCAGACATTATGTTCGACTAGTCACAGGTCAAAGTTGAAACTATCAACTTGCATGCTATACAATCTACATGTTGTATTTATGCACTGGTGGAATATACATCTGCTTTGAAAAGCAAGTTGCCAGTGGACAATTTCGCATATATGTGAACAGAGTTCTAATGCAATGGGCCAGAATGATGACTCACCAAGCCTGCCCTTGGCCTTGGATCATATTTTGGCAGAAAATGAATACTACCGGTAACTTAATGACCGGACCACTTGACAGTCAAACGTCCTGTAGACAATAGGTTTCACACCAAGAAACATGAATATTTAACGAGCAAGCCAATGATGGTATTTTCTGATGATGAGACAAGAAGCTATGAAATACCATGCTTTTAGCTGAGACTGGTCAAGAAGAATAAATTATAAAATAGCTAAACCACATAGCAGGAGGTGACAGGCAAAGTGTTTAGATAAAAATTTCCTATATGCATGTGTGGGTAATATCAGGTTTGTTAACAAGGTACTGGGGACTCTACTTAAATCCTGCATCTGGTGTTAATGTTTAATTACACTCAACACTCGTTATTACAAAACGCACAGGCCCACAATATATTTGGAGCCATAAAATATTGCCTTCAGTGTCTCTAATTTGCTTCTGAAGAATTTTATCCACCAGTAGGCAGCCTCCAGCAACTGGGCATGCGAAGAGACTGAATAAACCATTCAGAACATCTTCGCCTTATCATTAAAAAGCTATGCTAGGTGATGATACATACATATTCATTGCACCAGTACTATTTAGCTCTGTGGGCCACATTCTAGCACTGCTCTGCACATCACCCGAGGCCATCTCAACAACGCCATCCCTAAGGGAGTTTATCCCTTTTTTGGGTTTCAGGTCTCATATAGTATTTATCACATGGTGGTTTTATAGCAGCACAGGCTCTTTCCCCCTCCCCTATAAATCCTGCCATTATTTTTGGCATGCCATTGCCCAGCGGAGCGCTGGAGCAACCAACCCTCTGTCTCCAAAGAGTCATGGGCCACTGACCTCGACCCCCGCATGGCATCAATATCGGGCCATGAAAGGGGAACGGAGACACTGCAGTATGGATCTCCGCCACCACTGTGAGCCCTGAGTACCAGTTCAGTACTGATCTGGAGAGGATTCTTGTGCGACAAGATGAACATTCATTTGAGGAAGATCAAGCACGTGCAGCATAATTAAAGCTAAACATAGATCTATACGGACGCTGGTTCAATTCTGTGTTCAGTTTATCGCTAACAGGCTGCAAATTATGTACTGTACCTGTATATACCCGGTAGTAACTTTGATTCTGTACTAGTACACTATCGATAACAACCATTTCACTAGGGGCATGATGATTGGGTGTCGTAAAGTGTGTTAAACAGTAAGATATATATCCAATGGGCATGTACCGGTATTTAAAATGTCAAGTTTGCAGAAGTTTCATTCACACATTAAATCCACTATGTCTTCAGATATGAGATCACAGTGACAACTGCAGACCTACTGCACAAACCTTGACATTGAGGCCATTTTTAACATAAATATGCCAGACTGGCATCCAAAACATCAATCTGGGTTCAAATGGATAGTTTGAAAACAGAAAAGGGTCATAAACCCAATTTAGTATGTTTCCTACGTAATAGCTGTGTCTGTCCCATTTTTGGAAATTTGTTCACAGGATTAGAACAGTGTGCTTGTAAGCTTGTGAAGTACTGTATTAACCACTGCATGGATAAATCAATAGAAAACTTTTCCCCTCAAGGAAAATCCTTGAATGACCCCAAACTGACAAAACTTAGCAAAGTCGTGATGACAGTGCCTTGTCTGTGGTTCAACGTCACAAACCCAAGGCGGCCTCCCCAAAATGTTCGCCCCAATGCTAGTCATGCAGCCGAGTACCGGCCTCTTCCTGGCAATGCAAGGACCTAGACCCGACAAGTCGAGCCTGTCACCTTCAATATCCCCCAAATCTCTCACCACCCGATGCTAATATGGTAATATCTATGGATTGCTCAGCTTTTGTGACTGCCTAAGTGACTTCAAACTTGCTGCGAGGCTCAAGAGATGGCACAGTCCCGTCAGTAGAACCCACATATGGAATATTTTACTGGAAATCAGTGCGAGCCGTTGCCATGGACAAGTGGGATTCTACGAAGCCAACGGCAAGCGAAAATCCCTCCGAGGGGGATCATCCATTTTGGCTGTGGCAAGGAAGCAGGGAGAGGCGAGAAGTGTGCTTGTTGCAGACTTAGGGATGATACTCTCCCAGGAGAAACAGGAATGACAGAATACCCACAGAATTAGGAACATCACGATCGATCTGGGGTGGGATTAAAGTCATCTAAAAGCTTAATACACTGACCTTCTTCCGTATGCCTCCCATCAAGTTTCGATCTGAAAAGACAATGAAACCAGATTAATGTATATAACATTATGTATATTTACAGTGATCCACTTAGACATACCTAGCTTTTAATTAAAATGTATGTTCTTTACAGCCGATTACGCATGACCTGGTGAAATTTAATTTTGTGCCATATTGTGTTGAATATTAGTCAAGACATCGCAGCATTAATTAAACCCCGCCCATGCTTTGCATGGCAGGGTTTAATTAATGTTAAAATTTTGGATTTTTGGGTCCAAAAAAAATTGAAAATTTTTCGGGTGGCCATAACTCCTAAATGGTGAGAGATAGACATGTAGTTCCTATTATACACTAATAAGAAGTCATATATGGGGAGTCCAAATGCACCACTGGATTTGACCTTGAGTGACCTTGAAAGGTTAA
>JAAUYG010140475.1_pt1 | contig 16175 bp, 9 predicted proteins | sample 7278091 | NCBI WGS metagenome assembly JAAUYG01 (sample SAMN14350201, study PRJNA611818) | marine sediment metagenome | isolation source: surface marine sediment (0.6m) | place: French Polynesia: Moorea | collected 2018-08 | reverse complement strand
TATTAAACATTAATAGGAAACCATATACGGGGAGTCCAGTGACACTGTCACATTTAAATTTGAGTGACCCTGAACAGTCAAAGTTAAGGTGTCGAATATGATCTAAAGTTGATACATGCATAGTGAGGTACCATGGGAGAGTCAACCCAGATTTTAATTGATTTAGTCTGCAGTAGTGAATTTTTTATACAAATCTGCAGAAAATTGCCAATGTCATCGCAACTGCAGCTGTCAAGCAGAGCGCCAAGGTCCTTGGACCTCTTGTTCAAAATTGCCATATTGCCTCTTGTTTTCTATCTTTGTCTTATTTGACAAGTGGCCAAGCAGGTATCAAGACCCTTGGGCTTCTTGTTTCTCGCTTTGGTTTTGTTGGCAATGATAATATATATGTATACTTAAACAAGTTAGTGTTTTTGGTGAATATTTTTGTACTCTGGTAAAATGTGTGATTAGAAGTTTGTATTTGTTTCTAGTAGCAAAGCCTTTACTTAGAAACCTTTGCCTGGTTGCATGCCAGTGCTGCAGTCATGAAAAAGTTTGCAGGCATGGACAATGCAAAAAAGGTGCCCACCAAAAATTTGATTTTCACAGGCTGAATTTCCTGTGGTTCCTGCCCTGCAATTAAAGGCCACCCTTGTGTGCACTTAGCCTGTGTGTCCCCAGTGCTGTATCATCATGATCATGCTTATACCGTAATATTATGATTCAATGTTATGTTATGTATGTAATGTTATGATTCAAAATGTACATGTACACATACCCATTGATTCAGTTTTAGGTAAATATACTACTAGATCAGATTAATATATGTACACAGTAGTCCCCCTCTAATAGGATGCCCCTTTTGCCAAACAATTCTATCCTTATTAGTGCGGTGTCCTTTGGCGAGAGGGAGTATCACATGCTTTCATGGTACTATGCTGTAAAGAATTTGTGTCCTTTCAAGACAGGTGGCCTCTCTGGGGAGTGTCATTTAAGAGAGGGACCACTCTGTAGGTATAGGTTAAAACTAAAATTTACAGATCCAAGTGCTGGTAGGCTTTAATAAGATCATTCTGAACACAATTTGGGTCTGAACTCGGAAATGACATGTGTTAAAGATTTTGGTATTGGGGCCTGGCTGGGCACCTTTTTCAGTGCTTCAGCATTGACTACTGCACCCGTTTGCTGGATAGTTATGGTGGTTAGTTGGTCACAACACCTATTGGCTGATGAATCAGTATATAGGATTTATTGCTGTAACAATTACCCAACTACTGTAAATTCAATAATTTTCATGGGGGTTAATGTTTGCTTTTTTTGAGACAAAACCATACTCATGGGGATTAATTAATTGTTTGTGGTTAGCTCGGGTCTTGTTAAAACAAATTCGTTTGCTGGTACATTATTTATTTTTGCGATATAAAGGTGGGCACGAAATTGACCAAATAAACCCCTCGCAAAATGAATTTATAGTATTGCCTTTGTAAAATACTCCAGATGTAATACTGGACAGCTATCATTTTTTGGGGGGGTGAAACATCTTTTTTTTTTGCTAAATCTACAGGTGTTCTTAAAAATTGCAAGAGTAATTATTTTTATGGTGAGTACGGTAATTGCCTGTGTTACAAAATGTAGCCGCAGAGGTTTGACACAGCATGACAGTGCAGCTTTTGTTACCTGATCTGCATTATTTGAGTGTATGTTTTGGTAAGGTGGCAGGAATAGATTGAGAGAAAAAGACTCAACTCTCAACAGTGAGCATTACCAGCTCTGATACTTTGTGCATCTCACTCACCAAAATTGTCCCCTGACTATGGTTGACTGACCCCCCCAGATGGGATGCTGTATCATATGGCAGTGGCAATTCCCGCCAGCCCCAGTATCAGCTGACAGTCTGGTCACAGATGGCAGTTGATATGGACATCAGAGGTCCTGGCTCTGCTGTTCTGCTCACTTGGTATACAGATACACCTAGAAGGTAATTGCATGAAAAATCTTGGGGAGGAAGACCTTTGCTAGGATTACATTGACTTCCTTGTGGATGCACCTTTGCACCCTGTCATTAAGGAGTCAACCTAATTAGAAGGTGTAACTGTCTCTCACTTATGGCCTACATGTTTGTATTCATGGAGTGTCAAGCTGGAGGTGAACACATTGAAAACGACAGGACAGGACATCTAAGTGATAGTAGGGAGGAACATCTTTGGTTTCATTTGTGAAGTGGTAATAATTAACTGGAAATAATTTGTCAACTTTTGGCATTAAGTTTGTCAGCTTGGTAGAGCCAGCCTCTATACCATTTGTACTATATGTTATGAAGACCCCTGTCACCTACTCTGATTTCAGTATGATGAAAGGGTGACAGCTTTTTGTGGTAATGCATGTTAAAGAAGAGCATAATAATTTGTCTTAAATAATGCTTCAGTGTGTATGCTAATTTACTGCTAGTAACATTTCAAGAATGTAGAGCCACAGTGAGCTCGTGTAACGCTGGTTGTAATATATGTTCCAAATTCTTGGGCATAGTCACGGTTGTCGCCTAGATGTTGTACATATTCGTTTAACATGATTATGATGATGAAGCTGGCCCAGTTATTTGTAACATTCAGTACTGGCACATTGTGCCTTTTCAGGTAATAATCATCCAGATCAATAACTGCATTTTCCAATCAGTATCCAAGCTTTAGACAGATCTCCAATCTCGGCCACGTTCGGGCAGGGATCCGCCTTGTTATGGGTGGTCTGAGGAAATGGCCAGTTTGATTAATGGTTATGACTAGGAAACAGACCAGGCACATAATGAACACAGGTTTGTTCTCAGGTGTGCTAGTCTCTCTCTCATGTCAAACCACCAGAAAAGTGGTAGATTGTCTGACCAAGCGACCTGGAGACAAGCAATTTTGGTCATCTCGGCAGGGTGGCAGATGTTGCGACCTGGAGACGCGGCCGATCATTGGACGTACTTCTGATCGAGCGCAGAAAGTCACAAATTTGGACCTCAAGGCTCACAGGCCAGAATCCTTATAGTGATTTGTTTTTCCAGAAAGGGCTCTGCGCCCCCAAAATCTGCTTAACTCAACAGAAATGTTCCTCAAGGTAACTGGAAAAATAGTGTACTTTAGGTTTAATCATCCATGTCCTTGGATACTCAGCAAGGATTACTTTGCACAGTATCTGGCAATGGCATTGCATTGTCTCGAATAGAATGGATGCTTCATGGAAGGTGACCTCTATATTGACCTGAAGCTGTTTACAGCGTTTTCATTCCATCAGTAGTGTGTCTATGTCTGTCAAGGCTTTCCGAGGCGTTTGCTGCATTTTGTATTGATTTTGAGGCAGAGGTTTGTGAAATTAATTTGGCTGTTGTGAGTATTGATCCAAACTGTGTAGCTTAGAGGCAGGTGTGGCAGGGCGACTCGCTGAGCTTATAGTCAGTCACCTGTGTCCCACATCGTACAGATCCTCCTCATTCACTCACTGGATGGGTCTACCCGAAAGTTCTTGCACTGTCGGATTACAACCCAAGTGTCATGAGTTCTAGGAAACTGTGAAGGTGGAATAGATTGGATAATTGACAGCCTTTATTCCAGGTCTTAAGATTGGATATAAACATTATTATAATGAATGAAGACCGTTGTGAAATGTGCTTCTGGGATATTGTATAGGAATTTCTTATGTCACACATAAATAGTCATGCAATAGATATAGCAAAACAACTTTTACTTTTACAGTAGAAACCAATACTGGACCCCCTCGGAACTAGAAAACATATGTTACAATGCCATTCTCTAGGTCAAAATGACCAGGATAGAGACTGGTTTTGAGTAATGGGATAAAGAGAAACATTTTGATCGAGTTGATAAAGTATCTCATCTTTCTCCTGATTGATTTTGGCTTGCCTCATCATACATATGGGAAGGTGGGGGTGGGTGGCCGGTCATCAGAATATTTTCTAAAAGCAACATCACCTGGTGAAGTATCTAGGCTATATGTAAATATGGATGACACTTTTCATGTCTATTGTGGTTTCCTGCTGTGTATTGTTTTGCTCGGGATCATTGATCGGATACTCATGATACTGAAAGCTATGTTGTTGGTAGTTCGTATGATACACTGTATCCACAGTGTTTTGAGCGACTATATAGGCCTGATAGGTGTGCAGTACTATACAGTGAATGAGTCATATCACCTACTGTACAGTGTATGAGTCCTATCACCTACTATAGAGTGCATGAGTCACATTACCTACTATACAGTGCATGAGTCACATCACTTATTATACAGTGTATGAGTCACATAAAGCATCATCCTACATTTGTGTGTAGCCAAACCTGTGGTTTAAGCTGAAGACTTTAATAACCTCTTTACATGCTTTATGCACCTTATTCGGATTTGATCCAGTTGTAGCTATCCCAGAACTACGGGATTAGTTAGTGGTTCTGCATACATCTGTTTACATCTACAGAGTAACCCAGTAATTTTCCTGGCAACAGGGTGGGATCCTGTCTTCATTTCTTGTTCAGTTAAAGCAAAGTAAGCCAGAATAATGGTCAACCCGAATCGAATCCACCTTAATTATGCAGGTTGAGTTTAGTTTGCTTTATCGGGTTTTTCTCTTATTCCAGGTTACTTTTGCTTGTGTGAGCAAACAATACAGAAATATGTTTGATGTAAACAGGGTATATAATAAGTTGAAAAGTGCACCAGTACCGGCAGTTAAAATTTTTGAGCAATATACATGATCTAGCAAAATTGGAGGTTCTAGCTGCTAGTAGCTTGTTCATTTCAATTACGTTAAAATACAGTGGTTTCTGTGATTTAAGACCGCCCATTCAGCCAGCACAATATGGTCTTAAATTGAAGGTGGTCTTAAAATAGAGGGATGTTTATACTGAAAATATACAAGTGGTGTTGCTGATATCTGGTCTTAAAATGCAGGGAATTGTTAAATAGAGGGGTCTTAAATCACAGGGACCACTGTATTGTAAAAGCCTGGCTTTGTTTTTCATGCGTATCTGTCTGGATTCAGATAAACAGGAGCCAGCACAGTGCAGACTGTGTAGTGAGAACTAAAGAGGCGGACACTTGATATTGACCACACATGAATCCTTTCTGTGGCAGAAATAGAGGATGATGTCATGGTCATGAAAACAAAACAAATATTTTACATTGAACATGTATTTACTGTCGGTACTTTAGACACATAATCATGCCAAACCAACGGAAATGTGTTCTCTCTCTGCTAAATTGATAACAGGGGGAGTGGTGGCTTGAGGACAATCGTACATATGCTGACGTAGAGTATTATACATATATACATTTTATGCATATTGTAAGCAAAAGCAGTTTACTCATGGGACCCATGGTCTCTTCCTCATGTTCTTAAGAAACTGGCCTACTGAAACTAGGGAGAGTGACTTTGTCATTATTAAATATTCATTTTCTGTACTTGCAGAGAAATGAGGCTGACTACGGCACTCCACAGCCTGCAGACGATGTCATCTATGCCAAAGTCGCCAATGGCAACCGTCGCCTGAGCGATGGCTCCCTGCCAGATCTACACACGTGCGCTGGCTCTGAGGAGAGTATCCTACGACAACGGGCCACCCACCGGGGTGATACTCCACTGAAATCGGGGACAGCAGCGTCACCAGCCCTAACCAAGAGACATTCAGTGGGCAGTGACAGGGACAGAGGCCTCGGGGACAACAAGACATCTGATCTGCTGTCTGACTTCTTTCGGTCTAAGTCATTCGACCTAAAGAATGCCAAGCATGGACAGTTATCAGAGGCAGATTACAGGGATACAAGCTCTGGATCGGTAAACTTGTCAGATGACCCTTGTGTTCCAGAGTCCACCAACAGTGTTTTTACTGATGCTTCCCCGCCTAGTGAACAGCTAAAGCATTCAGGAGCTGAGTTACCTGATGTTGTGCTACAGAAAAATGAGCCGCTAGACAGCGTAGCTAGAGTAGAAATTGACGCAGTTGTCAGTGGAGCTCAAACTGAAGGTGGTGGACCGGGTCATTCTGGTGAAACTGGTGGTCAGGGAGCTAAAACTGATGCTGTAGCCTCTGGTACTGGTGCCAGTAGTGTACTGAGCTGTGGTGGTAGTCTAGACTCTAGTGCCAATGCTGTAACCTCTCTTTCAGAACGGTACCCCACGGTCACAACTAACTCCTCCAGTGAGAATGTGGGACAGCTGCAGGTGCCACAATCTTCCTGGCTTTGGAGACACAACGTTCAGTCTAAGCTTGCTCGACCACAATCTTATCAGGTCTCTTCGCCAGTCATCGCTACTAACGTCACTGACGTCAAGTTAAGGAGTAGCGTTGGGACTGCTCATCGAACAGCGTTCCAGAAGGATGGGAGAGCTAAAAGCTTATTTGAATCATTGCCGGTGCTTGGAAATAAACCTCAGATACCAGGCCTGCCTAGCCCAGATAAAGCTCTGAGTAAACAGGCTACCTTAGAGAAGGTAGTACCACGCAAGTTTGCCCCCACAGCCGACAGAAGTCGTGTGGACAGAGCTGCGAAGGCTAGAAGTTGGTGTGGCCCTCCTCCAGTGGCTCCTCCAAGAACTAAAAGGTCTCCGCAGAAAAAGCCTGTGGACGGTTCTCTTTGCGATACTCAGGATGGTGTCATACGGCGGCGATCTATCGACAGTAGCTTTCGGAAATCGTTAGGTTATGATTCTCAGAGTAGTGGAATCTCCAACGTCAGTCCTACTGGAAAGGTTGTGGTGCCTGGCTTGGGCCTGATAACTGATAAACCTTCAAATTACAACCAGCAGAATACTCCTACCAATGCTGTTACCACAGAATCTCTGAACTCCCCACCTACCAAACAACCTGCACCTAACGGTTTCACCACAGACTGTGACTCAACTCCACCTTCCCCGTCACCCACCAGACCTCCCAGGAGAACAAGCCGCCGTAAAATACTCGACTTGTCAAGTCCTCTGCCAGTCACTACTGCTGCTGATGACGAAGTGAGAAAGGACTTGGCACACATCTCTGGAACTCCAGCATCTTCACCAGCTGTTAGAAATCATGACATCACAAATGGTTTGACCAATGAGTCGTCCTGCGTGGATGGTGTGATAAACTCTAGTCAGACCGCCAGCTCTAAGCATCTCGCTGCCCAAGACTCAATCTTTCTGAGGAACAAAAACGAAGATAAAAAATCTGTTGTTGCCCCTAACTTCAAGAGACATTCTCACTGTGATCTTTCTGCCGTTGTACCACCTCGACCACCCCCACGACTAAAGAAACGGCCAAAGTCTTTCCTGGGGAAAGAAAATATAGCCCTAGATGGTACTGACGCACCGGATCAAACTTCGCATCAGTGGAACAGTTTCTCTGGCGATTTGAATCTCTACGAAAATGTTTTTTTTCCTGACTCTGCAAGAAAGCATTCGGGCAGTGCACATCCAGAACATAGCATAGAAAAGGTAGAAAAGGATATCGGTGAGAATCCAGAACAGTCTGATCCAGGGAAAGATGCTCCAACTGTGATAAACCCAGAACCTGTAGCTATTAGGGATAGTGCAAATCTGACAGACACTGGTGATAAAAACTCTGGAACATCAGATCCTGTAACACCTCAAGGTTTATCCAGTGGAACATCTCTGCTTCCAAATCCAGATGTTGTGTATGACTCATCATTTTATGAAAGCTCATTTGTGCATGACGAAAGCAGCAACGCAGCCCCTCTGGGGACTTCAGAAAATCATCAAGAGCAAACTGATCAAAGTGTGACCGAAACCGAGTCTGACCTGGAAGCCGTGATAGCAGAGAATCCAGATTTAGACAAAATGGATGCAGAATCCAGAATGAAGGAACTGGAGAAGCTGAGAGCTCAGTTTTTCAAGAAGAAACAGCAGCAGCAACAGGGGATGTCTGATGTGATAGCAGAGAGAAATGTAGCAGTGCTTTCAGTGACTGGGGATACTGGGGGCACCAGCAGCAAACCACTGTATGTGACACCACCAATTGTAACTGGCACAGGCAAGGAGAAAGAGGACATAGCGACGTCAGCGATGGAATCCAGCAGTCTGTATGGTATCATTAAACAGAAAAAACAAACTGGTACTTCCTCACAGGGTACAGCTGGTACCGTCAGTAGTGTGCAACTTGAATCCAAACCTAAAACATCCAAGATTATTCTGGATCTGGATGATTTGCCCCCAACGGCTGCTCCCCCACCCCCGCCCACAGATTTCCCAGTCACCCCACAGCCCCAGCCATCACGGATCGTTCTGGATCTAGACGAGATCCAGTATGTGCCCCAGATAGAGCAGAAAGCCCTGGAGTCCAATCCCGTTGTGCCTGTTACAGATCTGGACAGTCCACAGTCATCCACCGTGTCTCCTAATTGGGATCTCCAGAGAGGGGAGGATTCTGATGACACGGATCATGAGGGAGGATTCCAGGCCACGTTTTTCCCTGGTGGTGAGAATACAGACGCGAGTCAGCCATCAGATGATCCGAACGATTCTGGCATTGTTCTGATTGGCTATCAGAGGCAGAACGGCGGCAAGGAGCCCGGGAAAAGTGCTGGCAGTACGGATCTCTGGAAGGACAGTCAGGTAACGTCAGTGGACACCACACAGAGGCCAAGTGACATTAGCAGTGAGGACGAAAAGTTACCGGCCCTGCCTACCACCCCCCCACCCCCTCCACCTGGTTTTGGGGGGCTGTCGGCGCACCCTATTACCGTAACAACTCAAGTAAGTGGTAACGCTGGAGGAGATAATTTGTTGATGAGGGGTCAAGTGTCTTCAGACATTAGTAGGCTTAGGGGTGAAGTGGAGGGGCGACATGATACAGGGCCAGCCTCTACCCTGCCTAGACCCCACTCCCTACCCCTGGAACCAGCCCCCAGCAGCCACCCAGCCACAGCCAGGCAGGCTTTAAGTGTCGGGGACAGCTTTGACCGAGACACTTTGTTCACGGAGCTTGTCGGAGGGGATATTATCCAGTCCAGTCTTTACACAGCTGCCAGGACTACCACCCTGCCTCCAACCTCTACAAGGTCCAGCGGCACTGATGCCGGGCCTTCCATGCGTGATTCCCAACCCCGGGATTCACTAGCCAAGTCCGAGCCTCCGGATCTGGTCACAGATATGGATCCTCTGACAGGACTCCGGATTACCGGGGTGTCGAGCCCTGTGGAGAAGGCGCGACGGTTTGTGGAGAGCACGGAAAGCACAATGAAGGTCCGGAAGAAGGATGGGGACAGCGGCGACCCCCTCTCTCCCGATCAGATCCAGATTTCTAAGGAGCTAGAAATGGAACGCGCCGAGATCCTGCAGCGAACACGGGTGCGTGCAAAAAAAATGGACACGTGGATGAGCACAGACCAGAACCAGCCGAGCTCCTACAAGGAGAGCCAGTATGGAAATATTAGTGGGACCGAAAAAAGCGAGAGTGAGAGAAAGTATGAAGAACGTAAGAAAAAGATGTCTGAGAAGAAGGCTGTGATTGTACAGCAACCACCTGATGTGGTTCCTGTCCAACCGAAACACCCCACCTTGACGGCAGGTAGGTCCTACTCCTTTAAGACCTACCACGATGTATAACCCAGGTACATGCATCCCCATTTTCCCCAAAATTTATATCTAGATCTCTGATATGGCAGGTGCTGGATGGTGCCCCCATTTACTCACATACCAAAGCGATACAACTGTATGTCTTTATTTATATGCATGTAATAGTTTAACATGTACATGAGTGCAGATAACAGGCTTGTGTAAACCATGTCATGCATGTGTAAACCGTGTTGCAAAACCCCACTGCAGTACTGGCATATTTGCATAGGGTACTTGACATTTATTCCCTCACTCACTGCTTCTTGCATGGTTGTATATATTTCAAACTGTGAATATATTTTTTATATGTACTTGATTATACATGTACATGTGGTATTAGTAGTAACTGTTTAAATTGAGGCCACAGGACCTGCGTTTGATAGCGAGAAATCAGGAATTTTGCTTACTGCCTACCCTTTGTGACAAAACTTCTGTTCGTAGTTTCCCTTGGTTTATGTTTGGTGTGTCAGAAGTTATAATGCCCAAGCTTTTTATTATGACAGTAGGACAGTGCTCTGTTGGCTTTATAGGGTAGCAAAGTTACTTTTGGTAACTGTTTTCAACACTTGCCTATTATATCAGTTAGGCAAACACACTCATGCAGCCTTTTTTCATTAGCTGTACTACAATGTACTAGTAACCAAGCAAACCATGATACAGTGGTCCTTGTATTTAAGACCACCTATGGGACCATGTGAATTTGTTTTTATGCGGCAGGTGGCCTTAACAATAAAGGTATACATACATGCCACTGCAGGGCCAAATTGTGTGTCCTTATAATCAAGGTGGTCTTAAAAATAAAGGGTTGCAAATTAGAGGAGCTACTGTTCGTACATGCAGGTACTAGATATATCCATTGCTATTATACAACATTATACTACTGGGCAGCACATTGTATATTATTTTAGCCGAGTCACAACACATGCATGTGCTTTTGTAAATTTATAGGCACATCCTTGCAGGGCTCCCGTTTTCAGTGAAGTCTTTACATAATTGCTTGAAAATGATGAATAGACTCACAAAGGAGAAAAAAAAGAACAACACATTTAAATACTTTGACTATAAATCTTATTTTATTTGCAAAAAAATATAATTGTTTTATTTTGCACCGTATGATACAATATGAAGAAAATAGGGTACGTTGATTCAGTTCTTGCAGGACATGCCACTAGTAGCCAGTACTTTTGCATGTTAATAATTTATATGCAGCTTGTTCTTCTTGATGCTGTTTACAATTACCGATTAGATTACACATGTTACATGAATATGTACATGGATTCTGTAACTTTTGGGGGCAGTACCTTTTGGCTTTTAAAATAAATGTACACCATAAATATTTTTTAAATAATGGCAATGTAAGTAGAAATGCAAATTATTTATGACTAAAGGTTAAGAAATGTATTTATGATATCAATGCACTCTTTGTTAGTTATCACTTGCCTGCAAGTCTGCCGAATAAGCTATTGGCATGTTAGGCTTCGTCTTTTATGGCAAGTTGCTACTGTGCAACCTTTATGAGCACATGGAGAGGCTTTGATAACATGGATAAGTTTAGTGAATCTGGCACTTAAATTGCATTACAAATGTTACATATACAAATTTTCTTACAGTGGAAAATGGGTATCAATCAACCGCACATATTATTCAGATAAAGGAGACATTTTCAAAATGAAATACTGGTAGAAAAAACAACAATATTTCACCTATTTCACACATTTTATAATATGGATGCACAGATGTGTTTATGTTTGGGTAATCATGTACTGGACATTTAGCTATGCAGTGAGAAAATGTTCCACACTACAGGAGTTTTACATTTATATACCAGGTAGTTTTGTTTAAGTAGTACTGAAAAGTTGGGAGTACTTCATGTTTGAATGGGAAGTTATAATTTCAGTTGACAATCATGTTTTGTTTTAAAACATTGTTAAACAGGGGGAAAAATAAAAAGCAGCTTGCTGATGCAGCAATCCTGGTCACACTGGTGTGTCACCGAGCAGGGGTCCACAGTCAAGATAGGTCTGCATTTATGTACATGAACTTGTCCAGCACTTACATATGTTATTCTAGATTATCTTGCTAACACAATGTCAAAACAGTGGATCCCAAGTAGCCATTTGTTAGTAAAATCTGTGCTGAAAGACACATGAATTCATTGCACAATTATCAAATCTCTGCGGAAAGGATCCTGTTGCAAGTTGATTTGATTGCAATGAAGGTTTATTGAATGATGTACACGTAAAGGTTTCAGTTTTATTAACATGACGGTGGTCTCTCATCACAGCTTTTACTGATACAAGTTTTGGTTGATATTTGAATATTTCTTTTTATGGTTTTCTTTTTTAAATTTTTTTTTGTATATATGGATAGATGTTGTTTTCAGTCTCAGTCGTGTAACAATATATGAAGTTTTAGCGTAGCTGAGACTGGGGGTTAGGTCTTCTTGAGCTTTGGGCCATTGCTGGCATTCTTTGGGGGTGGTGGCAACCTCCCAGCCGTATATGAGAACATCCTTCACGTACCCTCCCAGGGCATTGGGGGGTCCTGAGGGTCCTGAAGGCCTGATGCACCACCCATGAAGGCGGCCATTGAAGGCTGAAAGCTCAGGAAGAGCAACCAATATCCGGTCTCAGCCATGGTACAACTTCATGAAAGTTTTTGTATGTTTTTGTTTGTATGAAAGGGGTGACGTTTTATTTACTTTTATATATTTCTACCTTTAGACACCCATTCCCTGCATGCCATGTATGACTGACCTTCTGGACCCCCAATAAAGCCATCACCATGTTCTTGTACCCGATCTGCTTTTTGTTTTTCCTGTTACCTTTAGTGTTACCATGATGTACATAAGGTTCTAACTCCTAGTTACTTCCTAGTCTTCTTGAACTCTTCATGTTCTTCAATTAGCAGTTTATTAAATTTTTACGTTCTAGTAATTCCTTTACTCATGTTGGTTTGCATGTTATGTTAAGCACACAACTACCCATACACTAGATTCATGGATGGTACCTAACCATAAGAATCGTTTTCACCCCACCTGCATGTATGGCCCTGTAGCGTTATGTACAGTAATACTGCACAAGTACTCGCCCTAGACTAGGATGTTACTACATGTACTACTTTGAGGCCATTAGTCCCGGCCACTAGTGAGGTAGGGAGTGCTTAGGGTATATAATCTGGGAAATATAAAGATGATGTAGGTACAGCGGGTATATTTTAGGACACACAGACTTCTAGTTGTAGGATGTACTGCATTTCACATTTCAGCATGTACTCCAATCACATTTCAGCATGAAAATTTCATTATTTAGTAACTGGTCAACTCGAGTACCAGTTAACTAGACTTGTAACATACTTAGAATGTACAACCTTTATGGCTCTGTATGTACTAGCAGTGTATAAGTGGCTGAGCTCGACAGGAGTGGCCACAGAAGAGCTCCCCATAAATGATGTGAACATGTAGTATTCCTGATTATCTTTTGCATCATCATTTATTCTCAAGATGACCACAGGAGATCTCACAAGATCAGTCCTTTCTGTCAGAATTCCAGAGTGTTCTATATGCCTGAAATTCAACATAGGCACTACAATACATATAGGTAATGTACATGTATTTAAAAAAAAAAAAAAGAAATTGGACATTGTACCAGGTGTTGTGCTGCTTTGGAAAACTGGAGGGAGGGATGGCAATTGTGTTGTTTGCTGTGTCATAATATACTAAACAATATTCATAAACCCTTTGATACATCGTTGTACATGATGTAAAGGAAATCACCTGGCATATTTGGTTTATCACCAGCTATTTTGACCTTGCACATGGTGTTCAGAAAATGTCCTGGTTCTCTCAAGGCACTTCTCGCAACGAATACATGTACATGTAGGAAGTACTTCATGTATGTAAGTGCAAAATTATGCTCTTAACTCAGAAGATATTTCAGTTTGAAAATACAGTATTTGAAAATGCATGAATAATAAAAACACATTTATAAGTTAATAATTGCTTTTAAAACCGCTTGAAATCCAGAGCCCTGCATATATTACTGGTACTAGGGTAGTGATTTGTTGAGGGCGGGGCGAGGATTTAATGATGTGATATATGCCTCTTGTGTAATGAGTAATCACCTGAACCTATGATGCTGATGACCGGGACACGTTAACATTATCTGCCTATAGGTCAGCAGTACAAACTGTTCATGGGCTGTGGAATCAATGCCATTGGGGAAATCTGATTCGTCAGCTGTGGGGTTCCACTTCACTGAAACAGCTTGGCTGAGTAGGCAAACTCAACGTTGTGATCAATAAACTGTGGTCAGTGGGAAAACGGAGCATTATAACTGAAAAAAAAAAACCTGCTCTCCATATTGTATCAGGATGTCCCATATTGGTGCTGTTTCTACCTGCAGGGATTGGGTAGTTTTGAACATATTGAACAAAATTTAATAAAGAAAACCTATACTACAATAAATAGGATGCTGTGCGGGATACATGTAGTTAAGAAGTTTAATGTAGGAAATAATATTGGAATGGCGAATCTTAAAAATTTATTACACTGTAAAGCATGATATAGTACTGGTAGTCTTGTATGTTGCCTGTGCAAAAAAACCCTTTGATTTACAAACATGATGAGAACAAAAGTCCTAATTCTGATGCATTGACACTTATATGGCACCCTAACTTAGGAACGGAAGGTTTTATTTCTGGAGGGTTTGTAATTGAATACATGACATGAAGCAATGTGATACCAGTATCCAGTGCAAGAGAAACTGATGTAATCATTGACTTAACCAGGTATTAAGTAGATGTTAGAGAGGATCTACTGTATCAGTTAACCAGTAGTACCATTGGTAATAAAATTGAGCTACATGTACATACATTGCGCCGTGTTTGATCCCCGGTCAATAAGCTGACATCCATCAAAGCTGTTGCTTTTAACATGCAGGTAATATGATTTGAATACCTAGTTTGAAGCTTGTGATTTGAAAACTTACTACAGTGTAGTATACAAATTTTCCCAGGTCATTCCATGTCATAAACTTATAACATATCTCAATAAAAACACCACCCTCTGAACATTGGGCTGTGTACCTTTGGGGGGAAATTTGGCCCTTGCATGCTCTTGGTGCATTATCATTTCTTTTATGTGTGCTTGATGCATGCTTAGCAACCTGAACTCCATGGTGACTATAAGCCTAATATCATGATTCTCCACGACACCCTTGACATTCCTGTAGAGTTCCATGTTCATGTACACATTCACAGGCAGGGCTATGTTGATGAAAAGATGTTAAATTATATCCCTAGTCCATCTATGTACTGTAATCTCTCTATACATATACATACATATTACCAGTAGTACATTGTATGCCCATCTAATATGGCCACCCTATATGGCGAGACATTATGGCCACATAAGAGAGGTGGCCTGTGGTGATAAGGGAGAACGATTACATTTAAACTAGCTGTATATGTAGTAGTGTACCAGCCAGGATATTTTGCCACAGTAGGAAGGGGGCTCACTGCCAGACTGTTGAGTGGCCGCTAAAAGAGAGATATTATCTTTTATAGTTAAAAACAATACATGTATGCTACATATATGTCATACATGTCAAATGAATACGAGGTCATGGCAATTAGTTCCACACACGCACACTGGTTAAACTGGGCCAAAGGTAGGATGTAGGCAATAAGATTAGTGCCTTGGGACATACCATACAAATTACCTAGGCCCATTTACAGTAACTTAAACATCTTCAGTCACACATCAGGCGCTCATAACAACCATACAAGTCAAAGATTTTATGAAGTCAACCCTGTTACTGTTATTAAAGTAGAAATGTTCATAGGACTGAATGTCTATGTTTTTGAAGCTAAAGCATGTATGTACATTTTCATGGGAATTTTAAGTTTACTACCAAATAGTGAGAAGTGATAATTGTATCTTTACCTTTGTGGGAATTATTTACTTCTCAATTTTTGCTGTAACTCGTGATGAAATTGTGGAGTGAGTGAGTGAGTATTATCAAAGTTTAACGGCACATCAACACCAAAAGGGTCATACCGTGCCAAAACAGGTGATAACGATTACAACGTCAATTCAAGTCGCTACAGTCTAAGCACTACACTGTGTGAGAGCATTCGCTATCAGGCCAAGTCTGAACAAAATGTCCGACAAGACCCGATACCCAGGGTGCGCCACGGGGAGGCTGCTCTCTGCACCCCCATAATTACATTGGGTAAGCAAGCCTGTGACCAAATGGTTGAGCCGAATGACAGCGTTAGTCATCATTCAAGTAATGTGAGTAAATTATGTCGTCAATTTTGAGTGCTCGAGCAAAAGGCCATGACCAAGAAGGAGGCTCTTCCCGTCCGTGCTTAGTTCCTGGATAAGGCGCACGAGTTGGAACCTCGCAGCCTGGAGGCAGAGAAACAGTGCTATATAGAGTGTAAGTTTGACAAGTTACAGTTAAGCTAACAACTTGACAAAATTAACTGGAAGCAGATATTGCAGCAGGAGAAGGTAACGAAGAAAGCATTAGCTGATATTGACAATGCAGAAATTAATGATCATCATGCAACCATTCTTTTCCCTGTTCCTGTTGAT
>JAAUYG010042588.1_pt1 | contig 16175 bp, 16 predicted proteins | sample 7278091 | NCBI WGS metagenome assembly JAAUYG01 (sample SAMN14350201, study PRJNA611818) | marine sediment metagenome | isolation source: surface marine sediment (0.6m) | place: French Polynesia: Moorea | collected 2018-08 | reverse complement strand
TAATTTAATTTGTATAAACGATAATTCTTCTGATATATAATTTGAAGCTGATCTAAAGTCGAAATTAATTACAGCAAGATTTTATACGTCTAGGCCATTTTGACCCCCCCCCCCCCAAAAAAAAAAGCGAATATATTCTTCCCAATGTGATTTGTGCTTACCTGACTTGGATTAGTTACTATAATGTAAATACATTGAAATGCTGCCTTAAAACGACCCCTAAAGTTAATCACCTCAGAATAAAAACCACTTGTCAGATGTCCAAAATGTACACATTGTTTTTTCAGCATTGAAGCCACCTCAGAATTAAGGCCACGTTGGTGTGGACCGTGGATGGTCTTATTTCTTAGGTTCCACTGTACTTCATACTTCTGACACAATGTCAAAATTGATGTGTGTATTTTTTTCAGTTGCAAATACTTTGGTACGATATAGATTATTTCAAACTGCCTGTAGTCGATGCATTCGACTCTTTAGCGTTGTATAGTGTGTTAGACTATTTCAAGCTGGTTGTTACTTTTAAATTTGTCGATTTGTCAAACTTGTTAATGCTTTTATTTATTCCTCGCAGGTTGGTATGTTTGGTTAGTTTTCAAACTGATCGACGAGTTGACCTATTTCAAACTCTCCTGTGTGCGTAACGATTGATTTAACTATTGTAAACTGACTGTTGAGTCTTGTTGTCTACTTTCAGATATCCGCGGTAAGTCGTTGAGATTGTCCCCTCCCCGCCACACTTGATGTCTTTGTTGGAGCTGTCGCCCCATGAACTGCTCTCCATGGTGTCAGTGCCTAACCCCACCCTCAAATTCGACACGTTCGGAGAGCGGCCTGAGCCCTCTATCAGCCCAGTCAGTCCAAAGTCTTGGGGAGACACCATCTCCGAGCTTACCAAGGGATTGCAGAGGATATGCGGAAGGAGTCCCAGCAATAGCGGGAACAGCAGCCCATTCCTACGGCTCGGGGGTTGCCATGGAGGCGGCACCACCCCTACGTCGAGCTGCAGCCTGCGGGCCAGCCCTGACGTCACGCCGAACCTTAGCCCGGTCAAGACGCCCCGACCGAGACCGGAAGTTCCAAGGCGGACCGCTTGGATGCGGTTAGACAGCCATCCCCCAACGGCAGGAGTGTCGGGACGCCCTCTCATGGTACGACATGAGGAAACCAACGAGAAACTCCACGAGAAACTTTCCAAAATCTGCAGGCCCCGTACTTCCGGGGTTTCCGCCAGTGACGGCGCATCGGGGCTACCAGCCGCGCGGCAGGTCATGGAGCTTTCGCGGTCGTCGTTCCGTCGCGAGAGCCTGAAGGCTGGTTTCCGACATCACGTGCCAGTGAACCCTGTCGACGTGAACTGTTTAGCGGTGGCGGTGTATCGCATACACGGCCAGGATCACATTCTCCGTGTGCTGCTGTTCCAGGGAAAGTGTCCACGCATTGTGGAGGAACTTCAACTTCCGGCCGCGACACGAGTTGAGCACATCCTGTGCTGCTACGTGGATGGGAAGTTGATAATCCGCGAGCGGTCCCGCCCAGCGCTGTCGTTGGAAGGTCGCGACCCCTGCTGTCAGTTCCTCCCAGTGATACAGGACGACGAGGCATTCAGTGAACTGCGGGTCGTACTGCATATACCGGCCTGCTTCCGGTTTGAAGATCTCGTGGTGCGTACGGTGGACGACAGTTTGGTGATATCTGGCCGGAGAAAGCGCATGTGCGATCTGCGGCCGCACTCCTGCGGAGACTACCCAGCGCTGCAGTGTGACCCGCTAGCGGAAGAGGTTCAGGATGGAGAGGACGTGTTTTGCGCGCAGCCGGAACCGACTATCAGACTTTCGGATCCACAGTTTTCTATGGCGGTAGAGCTAGGGGAGAGGGTTGACAGTAGGAGCGTGTCTGCCACGCTCACTAACAGTAACCAGCTCGTCATCGTGGCGCAGTTTGGGCCGAACTCTCGCCGCTACACGTGCTGATGATGGTCGTGAGTGGTGACGGGATGTCGCGGTCGACCGACGAAGCTGCAATTAACAAGTATACCCGAACTATTGACTGCTGCGCTACTTTCGACTCAGGCTGCTGCATCTGGAGAAAAAAATAGCTGACTCCGCATGTCATGTACACGAATATCTGACTCACGATTCCTCATCGTTGCAGATAGCAGACTCCCGTTGTTAACATAAAATACCAAAAACCTCAAGGCATAATTCTGCCGAGTGACACGGTCAAGTGACCATGTCAAGTAGGGATAGCTGACTCAGCGTCCGAGATATCAAACTGACGGAACTGTCTCAGGATTCTATGTCATCTTAACCACAGACTACTGCATATGCTTATGCTGAACTTACTGATAACACACGACCGTGACTAACCGCACGTTCTTTTCCCTTTAGTGGTCGGACTGTATTGCTACATACGATGTCGCCAGATCCCCACAAACGATGCGTGCCACACTACAAATATATGGATATCTAACTGAGATTTGTCAACAGTTATTAGATGTCATGGTGGAACTGAGCAAGGAAACCAAAAGACTCTTGCGAGATGGATGGTGCAAGAGGTGCCGGGACAAGAGGGACTAGCTGCAGACAGACACACGTGCTAGTATATGGCCAGGCTGCTGGACAGTCAAGTTTGGGCCACGTAGACCTTAACTTAGTGCAAACTGTTGTTAGTTACTTCTGCAGATTGACTGTTTCAGGCACATGTTGAGGTTAAGCACATATGGTGTGTGGATAATTTCAAATCTTCCTTTTAAATCGTTAGATGTTATTGATGTTCCGCATCTAGATTTATCGCTTCGCCCGCCAGGTTTTTTTGGGGTCATAACGTCTCCGAGCGGGGTTGCCTCGTACGTGTAATGCAGTCACATTTTACACGTAGCATGATCTATTGGCGTTTCAACGGGGTCGGTTTATTACGCCTTCTTCACCTGCCACGATGGAAGCTCTCGTTACTGCAGATTCGTGTAATTGTTAAATGTCTTAGCTACAGATTATCGTGGCGCTTGGCTGTGTTTGCTTCTGGAGGTTTTCTGAAAAAAAAAAAAAAAAAAAAACCCTCAAATGATGTACCGTAACCAAGCCTTTATATGCTGGCGGTAGTTACGTTATTTTGGAAGCTTGAATGTCACTCAGTCACCAAAGACTTGCAGAAAGAAACACTTGATATGATTCACGCTGCAGATTGTTACCAAAACTGAAGTCCATCCCTGTTACTTTGTAACAAATATAATGGTTGGATGATGCAAAGAGTAACAAAAAAGTTTATCGGAACCTACGTAGAAGTTGTGGTTAACTTCGTTTGTTGCTGTGCTGTTATAGTATTTTTTATTACTTTACTTGTTGGACTTGTTGCAGGTCGTGGTAATCAGTTGTATTGTTCCGGGTTTTCGGCGTTAATGCTTTGTCTTGGATTGATATTTCATCTGACAGTCCTATTATCATAGAACTTGACTTGTGTGTTGCATTAATCTAACGTTTAATAGCGCGGCGGATGTACTGTACTTGCGTCGCGGGTTCGCATCCAACCTGCTGCAGTTTTATCCTCCATGTCACTGTATCGGGGCAGGATTGGCCCAGTTGAGTAGCCATACACACACATGCTTGCTAAATAGCTGGCTAAAGACTCCTCTACGTGGGTGGAAATTATTTGGTCTGTATGATGCCACATCTTTTATCGTAGAGACTTTCGCTTTTATATAGATTTCTACACTGTTACATGTCTCTTTACCAGAGTTAGTGATAAAAGTTTGAACAATCATTTCAAAGTAAATGGAGTAATGAGAGGAAATTTATATATACAGTATAAGGCCAAATGCCGAAGTGGCCATATGCAATTCTGTACCTGCGTAATGTGTACATACCGCGAAATAGCTTGTTACAAAGAGTTACAAAGGTGTAAATGTTTGATAATAACCATATTTTGATACAAGGTTTTATAAGACTTTTATGGCACATGTCATCTTCCATAAGTTTCCACACCGATCAAAACTCCATAAGATTTTCCAGCCATTTTCTAAATTTTTAACAGTTGAAACAACCGTTCAAACAACCACGTCGCTCGTCGTCGTTTTCTATCCCATGTAGATGCCTCTAAAGCCTAATCAGTTGCCGAAACCCATGTACATGTGTTGCACCTTCTGGGCTGCAATGATTGAAGTAGTCATGGTTTGTGATTGTTTGCTACCTATTGATAATGTATTTATTTCTGGAATATAGAGTTATTTTTGGAAGAGTTACAAACTCATGTTGGGAAGAACATTGTGATTGAGTTATGGACATTTTAGTTGAAAACGTATCAATTTCGACACCCTGTATGTCTGTTACGTGTAGTTGGCTGTGTATTGAGCTTGAATAGAAGTAGAAAGAAGCCATGTCTGGGATTTTCTTGACCCACGTACATTCCGAGTTCGTGTACGTAAAACAAATGATGCTGCATGTGTGTCGTATGGGGCATGATGTAATCACAAACCTTTAAAGACAGAAGTGTGTTTGTCGGCCAAGATAAATACTGTAAAATAACCCAGATCTTACATGCCCATACCTACGGGTCATTCTAAAGTATACGTACTATACATGTCTTAAATTGGATATTTATTTGGTTCAGTTCGATATGTCCAGCTTGAATGATTTGTTGCACAGTTTTATGTAAAATCAGCGCCTGTCCTGGTTCAAAACAGCATAGGACACGATGTTCACGGGTTTCAGGTTCAAATCCTGGCTGTAGATCTCAGGATCCCGACCTTTGACGGAAGTGCTCACTGTCATAACGTACCCACCACTACCTCAACTATTTATTGCACGTCTAGTACAGTTTCAGTCGAAATTAATGTCGACAAACACTGAAATAGATCGATTTGTGTCAGTAAATAATGTCATGCCATACAATGTATATGTGTATTGCTGCTTAGAATACTTCTGGGCCCAGTTGGGTTTGACTAAGATTATTAAACTCAGAAACTGGATGGCGCAGATGGCCCTAAGGATGCACATTTGTTACTTTCCAATGTCGCTGGTCGCGTTATGATTGGAAAGCGTCTGGAAATACCGTTTTCATCTATACCACACTTGTCTGTGCAAGATTCTTCAAGCCCAGTGCTCCAGCATTGATCAACAAGTTATACTAATTATGGGGTTTATATATTTATTGATTGCCAGCTAATAAAAGACGAGTGCATGATACTGCCACTGCATAACATAACGGCCTATAATGCCATGAATTCAGAAAACACTAAACATTGTTGCGCAAAGCTCCGCAATATATAATTAGCAGAATAAGAGCAGCGTTTTTTTTCCATGACCCCGGGTTATTAATCACCCACTTTGCATAGATTGATCCAGAATATCTTTTTGTATATCGGCTACAAAAGACTGTGTTGGGGTCCAGTGACCTGACATTTCATTCTGGTTCTATCTTCATTCTATTTCTTATCATTGCAGAACATGCATGGTAATACTCAGTTACTAATTTGTGTGTGTGTATATGTGCAACGGATCAAGTTAACATGTGCAGTAGCGATTACATCAGCCAAATCCGAGCAATATATAATTTTGACGACAAATTATAATACAATGTTCGTTTTTTTTTTTTTTTGGCAATAGTTTTCTGGTTCCTTTGCAATGTTTGGATCGTTGCAATATTTGGCTGAAACATAGCAACTGTGATATCATTTGCGGAGGCGTTGAACTCTTGATGGTATTCAAATATTTACCACGCATAGAAAGTCTCTTTTAGGGCATTATTTCTTACTTTGCTTTCGGGTTCCGATAGCTCTTTGCGACATTAATTTTTTTGAGGGGTGTGGAGGCATGCGACCTGACATTTGCTAGATTGATAAGAAAATATTTAAATATATGTATTAACAACATACTTCACCTCGCTATTATGAACTTATAACAAAATATAAGATTATAATTGGCAGATTGCGGGAAAAATAATTACAGAAGCTCGAAAGTCACAAGATAAAAAAACAATATACGAGCATTCTTCAGCCATGCATGGAAGAGTCGTACTTGTTTGCTGTTTCACCACCCGCAATACGTGCAGTACCCGTATGTTTGGGTAAGGTGGTACGCTTACTGTCAACCCTTTGTAGTTGGTGTTAACGTCTTTTCATGATAGTGCACCAAAATTATGTGATATACATCGTTCATCGGATAAACCATTTTCTGCGCCAACATTTTCATGTGTATATCCACATGTATATGTATATATTCACATTACGTCATGCATTTAGCATTGATGGGACCCGCTGTGCAGTAATTAACGACACCTAATGATATTTGACAGAGTTATAACAATGCTGACTGTTAAGTCACGTGATGTAACTTGTCACATCCAGAGTCTATGTCATATAGCGGTTTGTAGGTTGTATATTACGTTGTTGTGATGTCCAAACGTGCTTCATGAAGATCTTCATAGTTTGTTGAATGCCTAATGATTGCAAGTTACCATGGTTATTGCTGTTTTTAATAAAGGAAATACCATCACAAACATTTGTACTTGGTGTTTTTTGTGTTTTTCTGTGCGTCTATTTAAATACAATTCGTTTACAGCTCTAGATGTCTACGCACCAGTTGGTTCTCGTGTAATATAATCAAATTTTTGAACGATAATGATTCTGGATACGTATCACACTTGCATGCGCGATTACAGAAATAGGCTTTAATCCCTTACTTTAGTAACGATCCAGAGGCTTAACGATAAATAATGAACTGGAAATTAGAGTACTAGAAGAAGCCTTCGATGCTGTGGGTAACGTGTGTATGAATATAATATTCTCTACTGCTGTGCTAATGAGCACTTACTGCAGAAGTAATGTATAGTTAGTATGCATATCTAAATCTTATAGTTTGTTTTAGGCAGTTATTTTGGCGACAACAAGGTTATATTTGTCGTTTGGCTTCTGCAGTACACGTTTTGTTTTATGACTTCATTTCGACTGGATTCATTCCGACTCTCGAATTTGCGTTTACAGCTGTCTTATTTGCTGGTAGAAGGCAGCACTACAGATCTCATTGCTTGAGGACAATTTGTTTCTGTGCCAATGCAAATATCACTGTCGTCTGGCCGAGCTTAACTAATACACGACTGAACGAATGAAATGGTTTTCACGGGTAAATGCATATGCTTAGACGGCTTCTATTCCGCGAAACATGTATTTGTGTGGTTACTCACGGGGGTGGGAGGGTGGTGGTGCTATGCGATATGCCATATGTATTCTGAATAAAAAAAATGGGTTTTAATTACATTTTATTTTTTTTGTTGTTGTCGCCAAATCAAATCTTCGTATAGTTGATCTAGGAGTATACCAGAAAAAAACAATGCGGTGAATTATGGCTTCATGTCACGCCAGTTCATGCAGTTACCATGGTTACCGTGCTTACACTGCAGGGGCGATGTTTGATTTTGCAGTTATAGTCACTAAAAGTATGAGACTGTAACCTACGTTCTAACAAATGACCCAGCCAGCAAGAGTAGTAGTAGTAGTTGTAGTAGTAGTAGTAGTAGTAGTAGTAGTAGTAGTAGTAGTAGTAGTAGTAGTAGTAGTAGTAGTAGTAGTAGTAGTAGCAGCAGTAGTGGTAGTACCAATGCATTGACAATATCAACATTCAAAAACAATACTCCACTTATTACGGGGAAAACGTACATTTTATGCAACAAACATATCCACTGTGTTCCTTTATTAATATCCATTAAGAGCTACTGATTTGAATAAGTAATACTCAGGGAATCATAGCTATATTTACAAACAAATGGATGACCCATTATTTTTAACTGTTGTTCAAGTTTATGTTAAGAATGTTTCTTATGTGACTACAATATCCATTCCTTGTCACAGCCTGATGCTTCTCTTGCACACCACCATCCACACAATTACACACACACACACACACACAACGCTCATGTTCTCGGTCATTCATAAGAGCTGTTTTCTTGAATCGTAGGTTATCAGCCGAGAGGACACTACTGGTTGAGCTGCGGCATAGATCTCTATATACAGAAGTGTATGAAAAGCTGTGAGTTGAGGGTGACATAAGCTCGGTCCTTACTTAATGTCGGTGTCAATAAGAGAGTGACTATATGTCGATAGGCAACCCTACCCCGTATCAAGGACATCACTAATGTATTTCCATGCAGTCGTCTGCTGTTGATGGCACTGCTCCAGTGCATCTGTCAGTTATCCCTTGACGTTTCGTTCTCACTTTCAGAAAACATCGTTTGACTTACCAGAGCCACATGCAAGCAGGCTTCGTTGGCCTCTGGACCCGTTCAGCATTACGTCGCCTTCCGTAATGGTAAGGCAACGGGGTACTTCTCAAAGGCATAACCGCCCTTCAGCATCGTGCATAACGATTTGTGCAAAATGTTCTAAAAAGTACCTGAATGTTACTCATTGAAAGCAAGAGAGTCATAAAGGTTCGCCATCACAGTGACGACAGCGCTAAACAGATGTATCATTGGTTCTGGCTGGCTGCCCGGAACGGTACTGATTGGCCGAGATAAGTTATTCAAAACGAATTTGGCTGTTATTGCAAGCACGGCTACTTCCAGCGTGGATAGTAGCAGTGCTTATAGGACAATAAAAAACTTATACTTCCTAACTCTTACGAGTGTTCGGAAGAATTCTCGTCCAATCTCTGTCACAGTTCGTTTGGTGTAGCTGTGCAGTTTAAATTTGTGTAATCAGAGGACAATTTGGGCAACAGAGCTATATGCAGACTAACATCTTGTCTAAATACTATTTTTTTTTTAAATTTACAGTTTTTGCAAATATGGAGCAATTTACGCAGATCCCATAAACTATCTGATGCAATAGTTAATGTCATGGGTAATATTAAACACCTAAGTACTTCTCTCTTCTGCTAATTGTGTTAAGAAAACAAAATGGCCACACCGATGGTTTTAAAAGCCACGAATTAAAAGATCTATAGATGGGCATGATGTGAAGATACACCTGCGGAATAACCTTGAATTGGCGGGTTTTCAATGATATTCTTTGCACCTTTTCCTGTATCATCCAATATTTTATGAGTGAATTTCTGGCGTCTGATTGGAGATGCGTTCCTTTTTATTTCACAGGTTCGCAATTTGTACTATCACACACCCAATGATCATATTGCATAACGATTTTAGGGATATCTGGCAATTCTGACCCCCCCCCCCCCCCGCAAAGTCATGTTGTAAAACCATCTTCTCGCGCAACCAGTGAACTTGTATAAAGATTCCCCCCCCCCCCCACACACACACACAAAATGATCTTGTATAACCACCTTCTTACAAACAACACAATGATTTTCTCACACATCCAGTAACTTGTAAAGATTCTTCCAGTCACAAAGTAATGTTAATGCTGTCTAGCCATCTTCTTACACCCACTGCCAGTCCGAAGACCTGGCCAAGGACCTGCCTTTGCCCTGAGTTCTGTGACAAGTATCAAAGAAGGTCAGAGACGTATGAAGGCCCACTTGCATGTAGACACTTGTGAGTGAGGGGCAGTCTTTTGTACTGCATATTCTCAGCAACAGGTAGCCAGTGAAGAGATATAAAGACGTACAGGTATTATATGGGTGAGTGTTATCAAAGTTTAACGGCACATCAACACCAAAAGGGTCATACCGTGCCAAAACAGGTGATAATGATTGCAACGTCAATTCAAGTCACTACAGTCTAAGCACGGCACTGTGTGAGAGCATTCGCTATCAGGCCAAGTCTAAACAAAAATGTCCGACAAGATCTGATACCCAGGGTGCGCCACGGGGAGGCTGCTCTCTGCACCCCTACACGTGTTATATGGCTTGATGGTTTCGATCTCGTTATAATATGTGCCGCTGTATTTTGAATTCTTTGTTATCTGGATGTCGGCTCCATGGGCACTCCACATAATAAGCCAATCGTCTAAACCAAAAGTTACAAAGGCATCGGTATCTTTTCTCATGAGGTGCTTCCTGATCTTTCCTATTCTTCTTTATGGGTATATTTGCTGATCTCACAACTGCTAAGATGTGTTCCCCAACGGCAGTCCCTATGTCAAAAATTGCGCCTATACAAAATAATAATCGGGAGGCTGTCAGTGGGACGATTGAAAATTTGCCAACTTTTATGGATTTGCCAACTTTTATGGATCAAGCCAATCCTGCGTAAGTGTGATCCGGTATTGGAGTAAAGAAAACCTTGACAGCGAACTTTGTGACCTGTTTACGACACCCCGCTGTTTCGACCTGCAGGCATCGAGCGTGAAAAATTAGCATCATAATTTCGGTGGGGGAGTTTCGTACGGCAAATTGGTTCAATCGGAGGCAAAAGGGCGATTCTGGAGTCCGGAAGTCCACTTTAGAAGCGAGAATTCTCATTCAGCTCTATAAACTCACTTCTCTCTCGTTTTACTCCCAGATACGAGAAAGGGCGCAGTGCGGAGTTCTGCCCCAATTTGCCCTAATCAGCACACAACCACACGTACTACATTTTGTTAAGATCTTGCAAAAAGCATTCATGATTACTGCAGCTAGTTAGTTACATGATGCATTGCAAAGAAAAACGTCGGTCGTCGTCCGTCTGTCAATACCTTCTCTCACAAAACGTCTTCTAGTCTAAATTTGGATACCTTATCTAGAACATGCCAAAGCATCCTCAATTGGGCACAAAATAGCATCTAAAACAATTTACCTCCTTAAGTATCATCTAGAATTTACTATTTCTAAGTTAATATTAACTTCGCCCCTCGCGTGCGACTGTTTACAGTCGATACCCTCCCTTCTTAGCCACGATGGGCACAACGAGAATTGATTCCCCCCAACAACTCGTGGCGAACAACGCTGTGTTAACGTTTGAGTCTCAATAAATCCGACAATTTCTTGATGAATTTTCGGAACGCCATACGGAACTCAGAATTGCATATAAAGTAGAGAACTGGATTAACCGTTGAGTTCAGATAAACGGACCAATAGGAATATTCGTACAGTCTGGCTGGAACACAGTTGTCACAATATGCAGCTATTGGCCAGATGAAGCAAAATGGCGTATGGCAGAACAGAAACATCCCCATGACAACGCCCAGCACGCGCAGGCTGCGCGCATGCTCCGCGTGTCGTTTCTCCGCCTTGGTTTTCCGTTTGCGAGTTTTGGCGGCTTGTCCGTCTCTTGTCTGGTTTTGGTCAACCGGAAATTGAGACGTCGACGCGGTTGCAGTCATGGATGCATCTACGCTAAAATTGTCCATGTATGACGCGCCCTCTGCTTGTACAGATAAAGTCCGCGAAACGCTGGACACGTGCTGTCCAGTGTGTGAACTTCGTAACTTCCGGAACCGCTGTCGCAGGCCGCGCAAGCAAGCGATGTAAACAAACACCATGCCGATGATGGGTACGTAGTACACAACCACTGTTTGGGCGACAATGAAGTTCCGTGGCGGGAACAGAATGCAGTCGTACGGTACGGGTGCCATCACGGACCGGAAGTAAACAATCGACGGGTGCCAAAGAAGCAGTCCACCGACCCAGCACACAATGATGTATGTAATTACGTAACGTGTGCGGGTTGCGTCATTGTAACGTAGGGGTTGATGTATGGCTCGGTATCTGTCGTGAGCTATTAGGCAGAAATGTAACATTGAGACAGTCACCAGCCCGAAGTCTATGCACATCCAAGCTGTACAAAGTCCATCGCTGTACGGCCACAAGCCGTATGTAGTATATACAGCCATAAGAGACATGACTATCAGCCCAACCAACATGTCTGCCATTGCCAAGGACACCACATAGAAGTTGATGGGTTTCCACATCTTCCGCTCACTTCCAATACTGGCAATGACGACCACGTTGGCCCCCACGGTGACCACGATCACTCCAACCAAAGGTAACACCACTGCTCTGTGAACGCCGCTGCTTGCCAAATCTGGAAGTTCGGGAACGTCCGTGACGTCATCCACTTCCGTTGTGGAAAACACGTGTGTTGTCTCCATGTTTAGAACGGTTCTGAAAGACCAGTGAATGCAAACTTTAATGATCACACTAATTATTCGAAACAAAAATAAAAAACAACACACATAAAAAAGAAAAAAAATGAAAAAGAATGTAATTGATAGAATACACAGTGAATATATGCGGGCATATTAAGTGCGATGTGCTTTCTTTGAGACCACTCCGATATCCAGTTTGCCAATAATGCAGAAAGAAAATTGTTAGGTGAATATGGGTGATATGGGCTTCATACACCCCTCTCCCTTATATATACCCCAGTCTTAAACAAAACTCAGAAAAGATCAGAACTAGCCAAAATTGAACGTTTAAAAAAATCTGGATTCAATAATACTGCCACCAGGAGTGTTCGCAAATTTTGTTGACTGCACTTGCCGGATGCTTTAAAGAGTTTTTCCTTTGAAAGTACGTCTACATTCTGTGCTCCAGTGTTAAAGAAAGCTATGGGCAAATTCATAAAAATTGCAAAAAGATAGAACCAGTCTAGAGTTGTGACGGACAGGAAACTTCAATTTTGGCAGCCATGATTTCAGGAGTCAGAGCTAAAATATTATATACCTCCACTTGAAGTCTACTGGTTATGAAATCGTCCGCCTATTATAGATGGAAGAAATGACAAGCGAATGGAGGCAATAAGGACCAACAAGGCATTATCAATACTAAAGAACTAATGGTGGCCTTTGACTCATCTGCGGCTGTTGCAATATAATTAATTCCATGGATATTCGAACAAAGACCTTGCATATAGGATCTTTGATCCGAGCATGTAGATTTTACGACAACCGACTCATCTCGTCCGCCCGCCGTTCCTTGCAGAACAACCATTTCCTTTTCCGCTTCACGCACCTGAACTTGACCACAATCGCTATTAGGACGCAAATAAAACATGATTACAAACGCACCTAGTCATGTGAGAGGGAACGGGGGTTACGTAGTTGGGATCACGAACGCCTATGGACCAGACAATAAGATTTTTCGTCTAATCCAAGAGGCCCCCTGTTTTCATTTGTTGCATAAGCATTGCGTTGATTGATTTTTAGATGTTAAACATGTCTTTCCCCTTCAATTAAAGGCACCTATAAAGACATGAATGTGTGTTGTTGCTGTTCCGTATCCATCTGCATTAAGCGATTCGTACCTCTGATGGTCTGTCTGTGGGGCCAATGATAAGAGATGGGGGGGGGGGGGGGTCAAATGCCTATTAAAGCTAAACGGTGAGAGGCAGATGTGTGGTTGCTTTGCACTTTAATAATACGCTCTATATAGTTAGTCCAATGGTACCGTTACATTTGATCTTGAGTGATCTTGGAAGGTTAAAGTTAAGAGTCTCTCAGATTTGGAAAACATGAGTCTTGTAAAGCATCCTAGTTCGGCCATATCTTATTATTAACGCTGATAAAAGAATCCAATCTGGGGAGGCCAATGGCATAGTCAGATTTGACCTTGAGTGACATTGACAGCTCAACGTTAAGGTTACTCACATCTTGAACACCTATATCTGGTAAAGGAGCCGAGTTAGGCCATATGCTATACCGTGAAACACTAATACGAATCATATATGGGGATTCCAACAGCGCGATCATATTTGACCCTGGGCGACCTTTATATTTCAGTGTCAAGGTCACTCTACTCGGATGGTTTGTACCTCATAAAGCAGCCGAGTATGGTCATGTCTTGCTATTAAACACCAATAGGAAACGATAGGGGGGGAATCCAACCGTACATATACAGTAGGTATGATTTCGAGTGACCCTGCAAAGTCAAAAGATAGGTCACTTACATTTTGAGAGGTAGGAAATCTGTACAGTCAACAGTATATTAATCTGAATGTCATGTATAAGAATTTGTCGACGGGGTGTGTTTCCCGCTGTCACTGCGGTCTTTCCATACCCGAATTGATATATCTACTTGCACCAATGAAACCGTAAACAAACAATCTTGTAAATAGAGCCATCCGACAACCCTGGATCACAAAGGGAATCTTGAAATCGTCTGCCACCATGGACACAGTACATTTTAAAAAACAAACAAACAAAAAAAAAAACAAAAAACAAAACAACAACAACAACAAAAAAAAAAAAAACACGAAACAGCCATCCAACCATATCTCTCATAATGCTCATAAAACAAACATACCAGAATAAAGAGCAGTTAAAGAACTGTATTATGTAAAATTAATGGAATCATATAAAACTGACATTAAGAAGACCTGGCAGGCTGTCAAACCTGTAATTGGCAAACGGAAGGATAGAACTTCATTACACACATTTATGATTAACAGTAAGTCACCCGCGGAACATATGTGATGAATTCTGTATTTTTTTCACTACAATAGGGAGAAAAATTCAACAATCCATACCTCGAGCCAATTTCTTATCTAAAGATCATCTGCTAAATCATATCAATAATTCTATTTTTATCAAACTCACTTGTTCCGAAGAAATAGTTGATATTACCAACACAATGAAACTGAAGAAAAGTATTGGACATGGTGAAATATGTCATTTATAAAGATATTGCTCCAAATCAAATAATTGCTTACAAATCACTGGAAAATTAATATGTCCCAACTAGTTTGAAAATAGCAAAGATCTTACCAGTATACAAAAGCCAGGGAGCGTTATTTATTCACTGATTTCCTATATTTTTGCTTCCAAAAGATTTTTGCTTTCAAAGACACTATAGAAGGTTGTGCACTCAAGGGTCTACTAATTGTTAAAGACTCAAGGGTCTACTAATTGTTAAAGAAGAACAATATACTCTATAAACACCAAAATGGTTTCCAAAGGTAATTCTACTGTAGATGCAGTTCGTCCACGACACACTTTTGGATCTAGAAAATAAACAATTCACAGTACGCATTTTCTTTTATCTAAGTAAAGCATTTGAATATGGACATTTGATACAATAGACCACACAATACTTTTTGTTGAAAAATGACAGCATTATGGCATATGGGGATTATCACTAGAATGGTTTCAGAGCTACCTGTCAAATCGTCAACAATATGCAAAATATGACCAAACTTACTCAATTTTGAGAAATATGGACTTGGCGTCCCCCAAGGGTCTGTACTGCGGCTATTACTGTTCCTATATATGTTAACGACTTTCCAAATTCCTTAAAACGTTAAAATCTATTATGTTTGCTGATGACACATCGACATAATTATGCATCTAATGCAATGTTGCTTATAATCAGTGACTGGTTCAAATCCAACAAACTCACTCTTAATGTTGCAAAAACAAGTTTCATACTATTTACCAAAGCGAAGCACATCGGAATTAAATTGTATATCGATAATAAAGAAATAGAAGAGAAAAGTCAACAAAATATTTAGGTACTGTAATTGATAACCAACTGACCAGGTAAGAACATGTTAAACATTGAAAAAAAAAAACAAAAAAACACCATGCCATGAATTACATGTTATAAATTCTTCCAATAATTACTTAAATTCGAAAGTCCTAATGATGTTATACTATGCAATATTGTATCCCTATGTCTCATAAGGAATCCTACTATTGGGATTTAGCTACAAAAACCCATTACAGGAAATTAAAGTTATGCAAAAAATTAATGGCCATTAGGGCGATTACTAACAGGGGTTACAATGCCAACACTAATGAGCTTTTCAAAGTATTACAACATGTGCTCAAACTGATATCTATAATTTCCATCTAGGTAAATTCATGTTCTCAGAATCTCATAGCCTTCTAGAACCCGTGTATTGATCAGTGATGTATTGAATCATAATGTACACCAGTATGAATCGTGAAATCAGCACAGAGTATGCAGAGTATGCTAAAACAAAAATCCTGCAAGAAAGTTTTCTTGTGAGAGGACCACACTATTGGAATTCGCTGCTCCCTCATCTCACTGAATGTTAAGACAGAGGTAGCTTTTTAAATCAAGTCAAAGATGAGTTATTGGCATCATATTGATATTGATATACGGTGCTATATTTCATTTAGGGTCCAATGACCGGATACAAATTCACCTTCAAGGCGTTCACCTGCTGTTCATAATTATCTATATTATTTCTCACTTGCCACTTTAAACAACGGACAGTCTACACCTGATGGCTTTGGTGCGACTAACCTTAAATTGTACGCCTAGAATTCATTCACCTTGATTGAAATTTTTGATACTACTACTACTACTACTACTACTACTACTACTACTACTACTACTACTACTACT
>JAAUYG010039051.1_pt1 | contig 16177 bp, 12 predicted proteins | sample 7278091 | NCBI WGS metagenome assembly JAAUYG01 (sample SAMN14350201, study PRJNA611818) | marine sediment metagenome | isolation source: surface marine sediment (0.6m) | place: French Polynesia: Moorea | collected 2018-08 | reverse complement strand
CCTATTGATGGTTAATAGTAACTTACGACCTAATTCGGCTCCTTTACGAGATAAAAGGCTTTGAAATCTTAGTGACCTTGACTTTGACCTTTCAAGGTAACTCGAAGTCAAATATGAAGGTGCCGTTGGACCCCCCATGTATGGTTTCCTATTGATGTTTAATAGTAACATAGGGCCTAAGTAGGCTCTTTTATGAAATCTAAGGCTTCAAAATCTGAGTGACCCTTGAGTTTGACCTTTGATGATCACTCAATGTCAAATGTGAAAGTGTCATTGGACTCCCCATATATGGTTTCCTAATTGATATTTAATAGTAACATATGACCTAACTAGGCTCCTTTACGAAATATGAGGCTTCAAATCTCATTGACCTTGAATTGACCTTTGAAGGTCACTCAAGGTCAAATGTCATGGTGCGATTGGACTCGCCACATATGGTTTCCACATGATGGTTAATTAGTAACAGGGCCTAAAATGGCTCCATTATGAGATATAAGACTTTGAAATCTGGGTGACCTTGACTTCGACCTTTCAGGGTCACTCAAGGTCAAATATAATGATGCAGTTGGACTCTCTATACATGAGTTCCTATTAATGTATAATAGTAACCACATGTCTATCTCTCACCTTTTAGGCGATATATGCACTTGAAAATGTTCTCCCTACCTCTTATTATTTGGCAAAAATAACTATAAAGACTGGCCGCAGGTCGGTCTAGCACAAAACGGGTCTAATACATTCACACCAACACCTACATACAAGAACTTGTTCATAGATCAAGCCATTGAGCTTGATAAACCTTATTCCAGTCGCTATGAGACTGAAAATTTGTCAAAGCGACTATAAACCCTGTTCACTCACTCACTGTCCCACTGTCTTTTTTTTTCTTAAGGTGAAGTTACATGTCTTGAAGTTAGATGTCTTCAAATGCCCAGACGTGTGTGTGGTGTGCCCTGGGTCAGTCTACAGTTTGACAGTTTGCCGCTCGTGGTGGTCTTGGTTCAGATTGTGCTCTGTGCGGAAAAGCAAGATGTGACCCATATGCATAACATCAAACTACTCGTATTAACACTGTATTATTTGCGTTCTCCTCTGAAGTTTGTTCTTACGGCTTCTGAAAGGGGACTGGGCTAAAGCAGTTTAGAATGCAGATAATTTAGCGCCCACAATACAACATCTGAATTGGTAACCAATGAGCAAATGGCACAAATCTATTGGCATGCATTTGCTCTGATCAGCTAGAGTTTTATTTGTAAGAAAAGAAACGCCAGACGAGCATCAAAGCAAACTTGTCCGGTTCATTCAACCATAATTTTAGATTGCTCTGCTCACGATTGTAGGGGAAAGGTTTATTTATACACTTTGAGCGCTACAATTCAGAAAAGAGTACGGAGCTCCTAAAGGGACATGGCGAAGATAATTGCAATCTTTTCGTGTCCGCACGTGATACATTTCACGACGAGAACACGTGGTAATTTGTGCACACGTAATACGTTCATTTCTCAACACACCTGAACAAATGCACAGGTCCCGTTTGTGCACATTTCCCGTCTGTGTTGACCACTTACATGCACACAACACGAGTTAGAGCCAGCCACGGTCTGCTGTGTGGAAATGTACAAACTTTTATAAGAAGGAAGGGTATTAAAAATGACGTCAGTGTGTATATCAAATGAGTCTAATTACAGTGAGTAGTACAGTGTTACCACCACCACCACCACCACCACCACCCACCACCCCCCACCCCCCCCCCAAAAAAAAAAAAACAGTGGCACCGGCAAACCCCTCCTGTCTACAAATTCTAGTACATGTATGTCACGTGACATCCTGAATAATATACAGTGGAACCTGGGAATTAGGGACACCCAAGGGGCCGTTATAAACTGTCCTGAATTCTGATGTGGTCTTATTTATGAGGTCCATTTCTATGTAATGAATAGACCTAGGGGCTGAAGTAGCTGTCCTTTATTCCCAGGGTGTCCCTATTTCTCAGGTGGTCTTAAAGACAGGTTTCACTGTACTACATCAAAATGTAATATAACGAACGGCTGTCCTATTGTTCAAAATCTAAGTACCCTTTACTGTTACCTTTTTAATATCAAATCTGATGGGGCAGTTGGACTCCCTACATATATTTATGATTTCGTATTAGTGTTTGATAGTAGCACATGGCTTATCGTAGCTCTTTGCAAGACACAAGTCTTTAAAATCTGACGGTCCTTTGACATTGACCTTAATTAAAACTGTTAAATCTAATGGCGCCGTTGACTTCATATTGGTGTGTAATAGCAAACACATGTTTATCTCTTCCTTTTTAATGTTTTAAACACTCGAAAATATTACCCCTATCCCTTATCAGTACTAGTTTTGGACAAAAGTTCGGCCAACCCATGCCCACCCTGCTTGGGATATACCTAGATCCTGCCTCTCCCCCACGTTACTATACCCTCAAACCCGCTCCAACTACACACACAACACAGGCAGTCTTAACCAACCCCAATAAACCCTTTCTCTACCAACGATCAGTTTTAAATGTACCCACATACATGTAGCGACTATTAATGGTATGAGCTTTAATAGGGTGGGCTCACTGCATGAAGGTGTCTGGAGAATTTGTTTCTTGCTAAACATAAGAAGATTTAAATTATTGTTCACCATGTCCCCTTATGGGCTCCGTAGAAGCGCACTCTGTCAGGGGCACTGTACACTTCTAATGTGTTTACCGACAGGAGAACTGGCATTGAGCGATGATTCCTTATCCGCCATCCGCCTGTTCATCTGTCAAATGAGTCTTGAGTGAAGTATCAAATTTAGAAAAAAAGCGGTTTATCCACCACATCTCAGGAAGGTTTCATTCGTTTACAAGCATTCAGCCTCAGTGTTTCTTCTTTTGTTCATATGGTGCTCCATGGGTCCAAAAGTTGAACATTCTACCCCTGCAGTGTTTAATTGACCAGATGAATTTAATAAAAATAGAGAGTTTCTGCTGTGATACTGGCCATTACAACCTGGCAATTTAAAGAAACACCACAAATATAAGACATCCAACGTTTGCTAGCCTGGTACTTTTGAGGGGAACGTTTCACATCGCTACTCTTCCTACCATTTGAATCCAGTTGAGTAAGGCATGTAAGACATTGCGGTCATTTGGGGGACCATTCAATGCTCCAGTGTGAACTCAAAAAATAGTTCATCACAATGAAATAATTATCTGGACTTAGGAATTATGTATACGATGTACATGGATAACTTTGACCTTGAAGACATTAAGTCACGAGAACATTTTCTGTAATAGAGTGATCCGTGCAACTTGGCTACCTGCCCAATACGAGTAAATGTATGAATTGAGTGGAGGAAAAATGTTTAGCAGATGATCAAGGCCCCCGGGCCACTTGTTGTAGCTTGTAGCAGTTAACACGGTCACCGGCAGTCTTTATAAAAAGAACACAAAAATACTTTTTGACAAAGAAGCCGGCACACCTTTACCTGCCTTGCTCTAAAGTTTCTCACTCGGTCTGATGAATATGTTTTGACATAACCCGTATATATACATGTAAGATCCTTTTGCATCCCCCTGGCAAGTACTGTAGTTTCACTCAGCACACCACGGTAAGGTCTTTACTTTTGCTTTTTTTTCAAGAAAGTCAAGATATTTTATGAAGTTATTTTATAAATAGCGGACTTTTTTTCAAGTAAGTGCCTGAGTGCCCTGGCAGTGCCTAACCTAGCGGTATGATCCCATAGCATGGCTGGTACCAAACTAACTTATATTTGGTACCAAGCTAAATTATATTTACCATTGCCCAATGCTATGTTGTTTCCTGAATTGCCAATCTGCTGCATTCATTTTTCAGCTGAAGATGGAGACCTTGTCTGTGATATTGCTGTTTGCCCTGGTGGGCTGCATCCAGGCACTCCCTAGGGTGAACGAGGTAATACATCATCTGCCGTAGCACCTTCCGTGCCGTTGTGTTCTCTCTAGGCTTTAATTTTCAAAATGATGCCTGGGCGTGAACTGGATCATTTTTGGCTGGCGTTTTGTCAAGAAGCTTGAAACACTGCCTTCCCAGGGTCGATAGTCTTGAGTTCCTCAGAACAGAATTATTTTTTGTAGATGATTATTAATATCTGTGCTTGATCTGTATAATTGTCTCCACAAAAGCAACAGGGCCGCTTATTTAACGGGTTTTGTCAATTGTTCATGTTATCAATTAAAATTTGCTCGACACTCTGCCTATTCCAGCATTCGACTTCGGACGAGTTACCTGACTACAGTCGGGAAAATGCCTCTGTTGTCCTGCCGCAGGCTAGGAGCAGCTGGGCAGTCACCATAGCGTCTTCTGGGGTGTTTGGAGCGGAGGTGGCAAACAAGATGACCGGAAGTAAGTTGAAACCTCATGGATATATTACCTTTTGGATAAAATGAGTAGGACGTGCAATCAGGATAGTAGTAGCCAGTCATGAGGTGAACCGCTTTGTTGCTATATTTTTTGCTGAGCCGTGAATGTCTGTAACATTGTTGAGACCCCAGATATTTTTTGGAAACTGATAAAAATCTTAAGTTTGCAAATGGTTAAAAGTATTCTTTTGGACAGGTATTTATCTGCAATGCCAACTGCAGTACTTCAAACTAGCGTGCAGTGACAAGGCCAGTTTTGACATATGTTGTCGTTTTGACATGTTGACATGTAAATTAAATTTCGGTTGCAAATAAACGTATATCTTACATGTACCTCATCTTATGTTGCATTCACGTTTTGTGTGTAATTACAAAGTTTCATCTATATGTAGTTGGTTATCAGACACGGTTTTAACCTGCATTGACAAGACAGTTTGACATATGATTCAATCACGTTTTATGTGTAATTGCAAAGTTTATCCAGTTGGTTATCATGGTTTATTCAGATAAAGTGTTCGGGCCGTTCACTGGTATAGTCACGTGTATTAACGTGTTCTGTACCCCTGCGTCGACCGCCAACACAATCGCCTGGATCCTGGAAAAGACAATGAAGCCGGTCACAACGGGAATGTACACCAGCGTCCACACCTTCAACGACTACTTCTTCAGGTATTAAGGATTCCGTATACTGAATTCTGATAAAAGGTGGCTGTTGGCAATGTAAAGCCTGGATGTCGAGAAAATGGTTAAAATAACTGACTTAACTGAGTCGCATCTATTTGCTCAGATTCTCGACTTTCGAGCACTCCAGCCCTATTTTCGAAAATGTCAAAGGTTTCTCAAAGTCTAAAATCCAAACGTATAGGCTTGAGAAAAAACACGATTGGTAAACTTATTGTATACATATGTATTGCTATGCACCGAAACTGACGGTTAGGTACAAAGAAAAATGGTATACTAAGAAATTGTATGAATCCGGCTAGAAAATTAATCTATATGTAGGTAACATGAGTAACCTGTTAAAAAAAAATATTTTGGGTGCCTGAAAATAGGTTAATCTGTTGCTTAAAGGGAAACGGTACACTTAACACAATGTCCTAATGGGTACCCAGGGCACTAGGGAACGTCCCCGTACCAGGATTAAAACCAGCCGTGACTGCCATACGGACCATGCTGACACCGCTCGAAGAAACTCTTGAACGACTGAAAGACGGCACAGATACAGCAACAAAGAAGATCAAAGCCTTCCAGAAAGTGTCCGGACCTATCGCGAACCGATGCGCTGCAGTGAAGGGCGGGATACTTGTCGTTCATCTGCAGGCCCTTAAAGGTGGGTTTGGAAAGTATAGGATCTAAATAATTTTAAAGGCCCTTTAAATAGTGGTTTTTTTAAAAGTATAGGGTCTATATATCATCACAAGGTCACAAAGTTCTGGATTTCATGAGATTTGTAAAGCGTGAACTTACGCTATCAACGCTAGTGATAGCTATGTATTGGTTTTCTTATTGATTTGTACGAATTTCTGTCGACCAGAAGAAGCAGAGCATGGGACAAATTATCTGAAGCAAATGGAGGATCCAATTGACAAGGCTACGGAGACATGCGTGGACATCGTGAATGTATACTACGCTCCTCTCGGCTGGGCACAAACCGTAGTGGCCAGAACTCTAGATGTATGTTAAGATAAAATGTAAATTTTTTGAAGGGATCACTGAGTTAATACGTAATTGTATAATAAGTTGACTTCGCAAGGAAGATGGTTTAATTGCGGTTACACTGAACACTTGTATTAGAGCAGAAGGGGCAAGGAAATCTGGCAGAATGTCCAGTTTAATGGTTTAATAAGATGTTCAGATAGCACATGTACTTTGAGTATGCTATTGCGAGCTAAGGAATTTAAAAAGCACTCTTAAGATCAATGAAAGTATTTTCCAGCATGAACTTTTGTAGGTATTTAACGATGGCTTTGCTTAAGTGATATTGCTGACATTATTATAAATTAGCAACTATCTGGTGTAACTATCTGGTCGATAACGACCATTCAACTACTTACTACTGGGGGGCTCATTTCACTAGCAATTGCAAAATTTACTTTACAGGTAGAAGCACAATCTCACATACAACCTACAATGGACATGGTTTTGAATGCTTTGGAAGAGGCGGTTGGTAAGGCATAATTATACAAGAGCACTGATCACAAGCATAAAAGTTATTATTTTTGAACGGCAAATTACTGAATTTTCTTCAAATTGCTTGACGTTTTGTTCCAGGTATCCTTGATCCAATGTACAAGAATATGAAGTGGTTAAATGGATTTTCAACTATTATTAACAAAGTGATTGACACCAAAGTGTGTTTCGGTCCTGGAGCCTACAACCCGCTTTTTGCTGCTACATTTGGGTAAATGTTTTTTTTTTAATTCGGGAAACTAAAACTGACAAGTTTTACACATACAAATACTAAGCTAATATTGCAAAAAACCGTATTTCTTGTAGGTTTTCTATGTTAAGAAGGCTCCGTAATTAATGCTTGTTACAGTGTGGCGTATGCCACCGGGGACGGCATATTCAATGCAGCCAAATGCCTGTCACGAGGGGATGTGACGGGGGCCGTGGACGAGTTAAAGAGCATTGGGGTGTCACTCGGCAAAACGATGGGGCAGCTGTGGAACGACGTCAAGGTAAGGCAAATCACACGGGTTCATGGACTATAGGTGCCAGATTGTTTTGCAGAAGTTTTGAAACGTTTAAAACAAGCCGTGAAATGTCCAATGTAAATGTGTTCCACAAATGTAAATAAATGTTCAATCTAATTTAAGAATTAACAAGACCCCTAAGATATACCTTAAGTTGTAGGGCATTCGGCAAATAGACGTTAGAAATTGTTTCGGTGGACTCCTATCCGAATGTAATATAGCTTTTAATGTGCGTTTACAATTTAAAGATTTGAACAGTTAAGTGACGTATGTAACACTGTGCGTCACGTTATTCTTACAGGAGACCTGGAATGACGTGGAAGATGTGGCAAGCGATGTTGGCAATAAAGTAAAGGAGTTCTTTGGCGGCTTTGGTCGTAGAAAGAGGGTAAGAATAGTGGGACTTGAAGTACCTAAATTATTTGAAATAGATTTAGTCTGCCGCTTGAGTGGATTGTCCTTGGATAATGTATTTTCAGAGCTTGTACTCGAACTGGTCTCCATTTCTTGATGAAAACTCGGCAAAGGCGATGCTAACCCCAAGGAAAGTCCAGTTCACTGGAGAGATGGTCGCGGGCCTTTCTGATTTTATGCAAGATGGCAAAGTCTGTGTATCGATCCGGTAAGGTTGGCTACCTGCTTGTAACATGTAATCGTAAGTGTATCAAAGTTTCTTTTAAGCACAATAATTGAATTCCATGGGAGTCTGGACTGGTTGTCGACTGTTGAGATTGGGGTGTGGTTCTGATTGGATTGTACTTGGTAACTAGACTGGTATGAAGGTATTAAATACGGAAGTGTGAGTTTCTGAAACAAAATACTGTATCAGGTAGGATGTTTGGGACTGTATTACAAGGCTTGGAGTCTCCCCCCCCCCCCTTTTTGTCCACATTAGGGACATTATCAGGACGTCTGGAAAAGCTGTGGATACTCTTCTCAAACCGCTTGTCGGAGAGCTGGAAAAGGAATTGAAGAAACTGATGGGGAACATACAAAAACACATTCCCGGTCGTAAGTTCCATATAAATTCGTGTAAAACTATGCAAATGTAAAGTTTGATACATGTACAGAGTTCACAACATGGATGGAACCATCTAGAGCTTATGTGTATATGAGTGTTTTCCCAAATTATTCGTGAAAAATATATTTTAAGCATATGGAAGAATGTGAATAGACGCGCAGCAGTCTTCAGGCGATATTACGATGCTTTGAGACCCCGTGGAACTGCCAACTAGTTCAAAGTGATTATTGAAGCTAAAAGGCTTCCTTTCTCAGAATGGTCCATGCTCTTTTGACGAATATCTACCTATTCACATTCTTCCAGTGCGTGATATCCCACAACTCTATTATCAGTCATATTTTCTTCCAGTGCGTGATATCCCACAACTCGATGACGTGTTTGAGGATTTGGACAAGCTGACAAAAGCAAAGCTTCCGGGGATCACAAAGGTCAATTCCATTGTTAACATCATTGGCAACAATCCCGTTTTCTCCACGCTGTTGTCCGGAGCAGTCATCACGCCGGACTGTAATGCTGCCATAGCCAGCTACACGGACGCCCACGACGCAGACGAAAACGACTTCCTTGCCTCTTGTCTAGGTATTTCGTACCCCGCCTGGAAATTATTTCCTTTGTTCACTCAGAAATAGATCACAGGCGTTATAACTGATAAACGCCTGGCAGTATTTGGTACCTTAAGCGTAATTAAACCTGGACTAAAGGCTGGGATGATGAAAATTAATGCGACAGTCGTCTGTATGGTTTACTTTGCAAAACTGACATACCCACGTCATGATTAAAATGACGTCATGACGACCGATAGGCATATACTGTACCAAATAAACATGCTAAATTCAAGATTTTTTAAATACTTCCTGTTATCGGGCGTTCTAGAAATCTGTGGAGGATGCCAGATCCCCACGGTAACACAGCAGAACGCGTGCCTCAAAAAGGTTAAACAGACCTACAAGTACGTGTGCCTGAAAAACGGACGGGGCCTAGATACGGATCTGCGAGCCCGGGGCTGGAGCTTCAAGCTACCCTCCATCAAGTTACCAAGCTTGAATCTGCCAACATGCACTGGGTAGGTATATCGGGAATTTTTATGCTTAACTTTTGTCGGGTCAAAATGTTCGTTCTTAGGCGTGTGTTACGTGTGACACAAGATGTCGAAATTCAGGATATTAAGCAAAGATTCTGTACAATGTATTACTTGTGCAAATTAAAGGTTTTCAATGTTGGTGTAAAGTGCAAGGAAACCGGTGCAGATTTACCCGAAACCCCATACATGGACGTCTATTGCGATATCACACATAAACTGAGAGACCTTCCCATTTCAGTACGAGAACGGTAACCAGGAAAACCTGTTGTGAAGGATTCATCCTAGCCAACGGAGTGTGCAAAGGGGACTAGCCATGCATATAAAGGTACAACAATTACAAAATTGCCACAATTACGGACAGTGTTCATATCGCCCGTGAATTGTCTGCCCAATTAACTGTAAAATATTTATTTCTTTCAGCTTCGCGACAAAAACCTCAACGAGTGGATCAACATTTGTAAAACAACTTCAATAAATTTATTGGAGAAAACTCAATAAGTCTTCGCTATTGCAGAACTTTACCATATCGAACAAGAGTAAGGTCCTTGGAGCTTGAAGCACGAGAACTTGACACATACTACAGCCCAAAGTCTGTGTTGTAGTCTCCTTTGTACGAACAGAAGTTTCTCAGGTACTTGTACCGAACCATCCAAAACGGACTATCCTGACCTAGAATCTCATTTGATCATAATACCAAATTTCATCAGTTTCGATCCAAAAATTTAACCGTTCTAAAGATATTCCACATTGCTTTCTCAAGGACAAACGTTAAAATAAAAGGCACTGGTTTAATTTGGTTTTAAAAAGCTCACATTGCCAAGAAACGTAAGCGCTTGGCTTTGGCTGAAATCTGATAAAAAATGTTTTTATTAAATTGCAATTTTCAGCCCCATATCACGAATGTGGTCTGTGCAATAAAATTTTAGTAAATGACCGGTCACAAAGACCAAGGAATAAAGCAGTCATTATTTCCCCCCTCCCAGATTACCAAATGCGCCGTGAAGTTTAGTTAAAATCTGTTCAAAACTGTGGGAGTTATGGGAGTAAGTCCTTGTTAACATCGGTCATTTGGCAAAAATCCAAGCTAGTATCAATAGAGATCAAACATGAGTACGTAATATAAGGCCCCAAATACCCTCTAATGATTAGCAGTTTACTAGACATTACATATTTTTTTTAAATATTTCATATTTTGTATGTTAAATTTAAAGGGCCACAAAAGTTTTAATATTGGGAGATCTCTAAGGAATTATGGCATCCAGTGTTCCCTTATCACCAGAATATTATAACGTTTGGCTGATACAGAATGGAAGTAGGAAAGTAATAAAATTTTGAAGTGTTACTACCCATAAGCCCCTTGTTAATCAAAAGGAAAAATATTGTTAAAATTAGGATTAAGAATATGGAAAATTGCGCTAATCTGACGGGTCTTTGCAAAAACTCGTTTTACCAACGAACTGACGACGGACAACTGTGTCAAGAGTTTAGATCTGCTGACAGTCTAAGCAGAGCTATAGTGATCCCCATTCCGTTTTAAGCAGTGCCTGTATGTCTAGTATTTTTCCAACGTGATGACACACGTAAATTCCAACTCAGTCAAAATAACACAGTGCTTACTTTCCACAATGCACAGGATGTAAGTACATACAGTATGTAGGTAAAGTAATACGAGCACCACCCCTTGAAAGATTTAACATGGGCTTTTTGACATTTGATTGACACATTTTATATAAAAATGCTCCCTGCAAATACTACCTTACATCCCACTTCCCTCTATCAGTTCTGGGCTACTAAGCGCCTTGACAAATATGGTAAAAATGACCTGTACCTTTACTAGGTCGTTTATATAAGCAGCAGCAGGTTTCTTATGTCGTAAACCAAGATCTGCCTGTGCCACAGATAAGTGAAATCGTTAGTTGGGAGGTGGGGGTTGTGGGAGTGGGCTGTATTATTGAATTTAAGCGTAAGGCGGAAGGAGGTTAATATTCATTAAGCCAGTAGGTGTGAAATCATCTTGGGCCAAGAGCACTGCTAACACGGCCCGACATATATCTTAATGAAGTAAAGCGTGCTAAAGAACTAATCCCATGAGCACGTTGAAGGAATATATATTCTCCTTCGGTCCATTGAGTACCCCATTGATGGTGTGTGGAATTACCACCCCTAGACAGGAACAAATGCTGCTCACGTCACCGTGAAATGAAAACTGAGGTGGTATTCCCCACTCGAACTTCAAAGTTTGCTTAGAAAAGAAGAACCGAACCACTACTGGCCTGCTGAACAAAGAAAAGCAAATACCATTACATATTCAGGCTTTTCACGTGCCTTGCAGCCTTCACATGCGTGATGGAAAATCAGCATAATACATGTAGTTCTTCTGCTCTCTCTGCTTTCTGCCCCCCCCCCTCCCCCTCCCCATTCCCTCTCGAAACACGCCACACAGTAACAAGCCAAACGGAGTAAAGTTTATATTAAAAATCCTGGACGGTTCGACAGTTTCGAAGTCTATTTCATCTTGTATTTGTTCATGACAAGCCGATCTGATGTCATTCGAGAATAGGTTTGAATCCGCAAAGAAATGCCATTGACAAGGCGTTCCCTGCCACATGTATACTGCATGACAAACACGAGCTAAGCCCATCAGCCATTGTTACACAGACCAGGAAGACTTGACAGTACACACTAGTAAAACCGTCCGTGGGTCTTTACCCAGCTCGACTTTAGCATACAATTGCTTACATTGTCGCGGAGGCATTTGCTCCCTTGTTATAACTTAGCGCACAGGGTTCTTCACTGAGAGGTGAGTCTGGACCTGTGGCAAGACACATCTTATGCATCGGGATTTCAAAATGTCGCAACATATGGAGTGCGTTTTGTTAATTAGTGAAGAAGGCTCGGGGGAGTCGAAACTTGGCAAGTCCAAGCTGGTAAGTTTGACATGTTTCAGTGACCCGAAATAGGACAAACGAGATTTAAACAGGCGTAATTGTGCAAAAATCTGCATAAAATCAACGTTATTTGAACCCCCATGTTAGTAGCGTAGTAGTAGTAGTAGTAGTAGTAGTGGTAGTAGTAGTAGCAGTAGTAGTAGTAGTAGTAGTAGTAGTAGTAGTAGTAGTAGTAGTAGTAGTAGTAGTAGCAGTAGTATTTTTTGTTTTCGTATTGTACAACGGCATATTATAATTTAAATAAAAATTATATGAGTGTACAATCTGAAAGGAAAACCTTCTTAGTCAAGGCTGTAACTTATCTAAGGAGTAATACAGTGAGTATATTCCATAATTAAGGATATGCGATGTTAACCCTTATTAATGGTGAATTTACTTTCACAGGAACCTTGTGTGTTTGGCATTGTATTATTTGCTACATGTATACATCACGCGATACAAAACCGGAAGTTGGAAAGAGTAAATACTATCTACACAGTAGATTAAACGTTTTCGTCCTTGCACCAATGTTGAAATTACCCTAAATGTAATGTTAAAATGGTTATGTAATTGATGATTTCAGAGGTATACGGTTTTTGCGGCAGAGACATCAGGTAAATGATTCTAAGGCACAAGGAATGTGGTTCGGGGATCCCAGGATACGCCCACCCAAAATACATCCTACTAGTATATTAAGCATACCATTTTGCGGCCATTTTTATTTCATTGAAATCTGTGTAATAATATTCGATCGCCAAGTTTAAAGTGACAGAAGGGAGCAGAACAATACGATAGAGCATACGAAGGCCTTCTCTACTTCACCCATATGGAGCATATTAGTCATTCTGCTAAATATTTAAATTATGTATACATGTATGTTAAGTTCGTATTATCATATTTTAGTATTTTGCTATTATAACTGGACGCCAGTTGGGCCGACAATCATTCCCAAATTTACGTGGATTCCCCTTTCCCTAAATTATGCATGCGACGTAGATACGGGGATTTACACACACACACGCCCCCCGAGGTAAATACAGCTGTAATGCAAAACGCCTTTTGCCCGTATTTGAATTTTCCAGATTATATAGCCCTGCGCGAAGCAACAGCTGTAAATGTTAAGAGAAATCCTATTTCGCTGTAACGGTACTTGTACACTTGGTATCTTATAGGGAACATTAATAATGTTACCACCACCCCCATGTCTGTGAGACCCCAATGCAACCATAAATGTTTGGCCTTTTGGAAGACTTTAGTTGTTGCTATCCTCATGATTTATCGTTGGAGCGTGTTAGATGACATGGACAATGTAAGTTTAGAGGTTGTATAAATCGTTACACATACAGGTTATAATGCAGTGCTCTCGAATTGTAAAATTGGCAGTAAACGGTACGTCAGTTGGTAACGTATTATTACAATTTGGAAAACAAACAACAGTAACGTTTTCTCCCCCTACAGGCAGAGTTACATTAAGGGTCTATCGTGATGAGGAAGCCTTCAAGAAAAACAACGCCCTATCTTGCTATGAGCTCAACCGGGTGACATTCTGTGGCATACACAGCGGGACAGTGAGCAAAGGCGGGCCCTTGAGGTAGTTGATTCTGTGACTTGTAGTGGGATATATTTCCTGCTTAAAACCGCGTAAAACCCTTATCATGTACTCTCTGTTTGCAAAACATTTGATTCAGTCTGGTTTCTTATTGCTTCTTCCTTTACTCGTGCTACTTTCTTCGTTAGCTTCTTCCTCTTCTCGCTCGTTCGTTCGGTGGTCTTGCATTCGTTCATGACCATTTGACACATACATATATATTACGCAAGATGTCCTCTGCAAACCATGTGTTCTGTCACTTAGCGTCGACTCTACTTTATGTTAACAAATCCCGCTGTTTCAAACACATTTTACCACTTTTATGTTTTGTCTATTGCAAGCCCACCTTCGATTCCAAGTTGAACTGCCATCTTGTTATAGCCTTGCGGCTTCCTTTGTCTTCTTAGGAAAATCGAGCAGAGCCCAGACAACTACGTGTCTTTGGTACTACGCAACGTCACCCTGGTAATGCGTGCCTCCTGCACGACATCTGGGAAGAACGTCATCAACAGCCTGGCTGACAGTGTCTCGCGGGCCATGGACTTCAAGCAAGGTGACTAATGTTACGAAGCTTGGTCGTTTCTTTGCAATTTCATTCTCCGCAGTTACATTGCTTAGTGTTACTGTATTTTGAAACTGTGTCACCCACTCTTCAAATGAAGTACATTGCACCCCATTGAAGATTGTTTTGTATTGCAATCTGCTATTTGCTAACCTTTTTTGTGAATTGTTTCAAATAGTTTATGGTGAATCCCAGTTGCAGTATATACACAATGCGCAATTCTAGTCTTAAACCTCCTATAGACCACGCGTGGTACTTGTGGCTGGACGAAGTGCAAGACCGCAAGGGTCGTACTACCCTAGATGAGATCTGGCCTCGACAGAGGGTCTTCCTCTTCTGTAGCCTGCATCAGATGGCCATCTGTACCCTCAGCAAACGAAAACAAAGGGTGGTGGTGTTCCCTTTGCGGGCATGTACTGGATGTTTTGTGAAGAAATCGAGTGAAACATTGAAGATACAGCTACGTCTCCAAAACATTCAAGGTGAAGTGGCATACGGCTAGTTCTCAGAAAAAAGCCGTGAGCTCGCGGACTCAATCCGAGAACTTTCGCGACCCTTTTTTCTAGAAACTGACCATTGTCTATTTTTGTGATGAATTTAAAAAGACCCTCAAAGTAAACAACTTGATAGAGCAAAATGGTGGATGCAGGAATAAGTTACTAGACGACATTAAACAGAAACAAATTGGCGGCAGGGATCGTTCATCACGTGGTAGTACATGTAGTAGGTGTTTTTTCGATGTGTGACTGCTGCTACTACTTACCAGAAGCAATAGTATGCAGCAGGAATTGTTTGCTACTACTACTTTAGCAATAGCAGCAAGTAGTAGTAGTAGTAGTAGTAGTAGTAGTAGTAGTAGTAGTAGTAGTAGTAGTAGTAGTAGTAGTAGTAGTAGTAGTAGTAGCAAAAGCAGCAACATTAGTAGTACAGTGACACTTCTCTTAGTGGCCACTCTCAACAGAAGATAACAGAGGCCACCTCCTTAAGGTGGCCCATTTTCTTTTGCTGCTACTATGAATGCATTACTCGCCAAATGTCACTTCTTCTTGGCAAATGAGGTGGCCTTTATAAAGAGGGACTTGACTTCTCTAGCTACAAATATAAGCAAGTTTTCCGAACTTGGTGTTAATCGGAGAAGACTGATTCAAACACCACTGGTTCAACGGACGGACTACAGAGAAACAGAGGATTATGAACTATATGTACATGTATGCTGATCTGGCAGACTTAAACAACTGTCACCATCACCTTCAATGTTCCAGATACCTTAACGATCAAATTCAAAAGCACCCGCTGTTGGGACATCTGTACCCAGATAAACCAACTCCGCAATGAGAAGCCCCCCAGGAAACCTGGGTTCGCATCAGCTAGTGCAGTACCAACGCCAGTGCCTCGCACACCCACAAACACGTCAGGGAAAGAGCCGAAGTGGGAAGGCTCTTTAGATCTAGCCGAGACTGCCGAAATCAACTTTGACCTCAATTCAGAGATCTCGCTAGATATGAACAATCTGTGTAATACCGTGAAACTGAAGCAGGCCGAATCTCGCAGCACCTGCAGTAAATGTGAGGAATTCTGCTCAGAGATTTACTGGCAGCCCGACAGCTTTGGAACTTGTTTGAAGAAACAAGAATCGGGAGGGGATACCGACAAAAATGGCTTGGCCACTTCCGTAGCTACGTCTGGAAAGGGTGCGAGACCTAAGGAATCCAGAAAAAATCAGAGTAGTAAAGCAACAGATGATCCATCACGGTAAGAATTGCAGAAATCATAACATGAAGTTATACCGTAGCTTAGACTGGGTTTTGGTACCTCGAGCTATCGGCCATCACTGGCCTTCCTCATGGGTGCTGTCGTCAGGCCTTCAGGGGGGGGGGGGGGGGGGGGGGGGGGGGGGGGGGGG
>JAAUYG010005936.1_pt1 | contig 16181 bp, 4 predicted proteins | sample 7278091 | NCBI WGS metagenome assembly JAAUYG01 (sample SAMN14350201, study PRJNA611818) | marine sediment metagenome | isolation source: surface marine sediment (0.6m) | place: French Polynesia: Moorea | collected 2018-08 | reverse complement strand
ATTTCAGGCCTTACAGGGGCACTTCATGACCGGTGGTTGGCCGGTACATTCGTTTCCAGATGGCTAGGGGTCCGTGGACTGGAGCCCACGGCAGAGAGTTATGGTTTGACACCGAACTAGGTGATGAATATATTGAATTAAAAGAATGATAAATCCCAAAGATAGATGGCTAATTTTATTATTCGATTTTACACCCTCAAACTTGAGTGCATTGTGGGTTGTTAGATACTATATTTAAGACCTTCAGACAATAATGGTACATAAAGATCATGGAGCATTGATGTTTCAAGTAGTTGAAAACAAAAATGTGGTGTAATACCTGCTTAAACAGTTACATGTATATGTACACTGTTGCCATGTACACAGTACACCATTACACTATTGCTATGTACATGGATAGAACTATGAATTTCCCAAGAAAATACATGGATATATCAATTTTACTTGGGTCCCCGGGCTCAACTCTCACACATCATGTTACAATGCTACAAAGTTACAAAACTATCCACTTGACTTGACTGTAGCCTAACCATGTTGTGTTGATGGAGCCACCAGATGTCATATGGCAGCTGGAAATCCACCCGCTTCTCGCGCGTGTACTTCCCAACATGGATAGGGGGAGGCAGCAGCCCATGCTCAAATTCAGATGGATCATAGATCAGGGATTTCTTGTCAATGGATCGCTTCTTGAAGGTGGGCCTTGTGGAGAAAACAGCAAACCCTTACTGTAACCTTGTTGACATCTTGTATACTTTTAAGAACATAAACTACTTCCATTTTTAAAAGCACAATTTGTGACTTATTTATGGCAATCTGCTTCTATTACTGTTCATAGAATTTAGGTATGACTAACTGCCAATTGATACAAACGATATTTAGTCATTAATGTAGCAGAGTATGAATGCCTAATAATGACTGCCTCATAAAATATAACATGCGTCAATTGGAATGTATCAGTATACGGATTTGCAACAATGTAGACTCTACGATTTTAAAATCATCCAGTTATTTATTCACAGTCTACGAATGACTACAATACTGTACATTAAATGTTATCTTACTCTTCCTCTTTCAGTGTATTGGAGAACAAGCCTGCCCTCTGGTAGCGTTTCTTGGGTGGCTGAGGTCCCTCTCTGTGTCTCCGATGTCCAGTGGAAGAATCCGACAGCCCTATTTCACTACGATCTGTCCTCTCGCTCTCATCAGCCGTCTCTGTGCCACTGGTTTAAAGATAGGGGAGAAAAAAGAAAATTTGCTCCCACTAAAGAGAAACTGTTTCAACCTTGGTGCAGTAAAGTTTTGTAACCTATGCATATATACAATGATATAGGGATTAGGCAAGCATGACCTACCATACATGTAGTTCAAACTGGTCAACTTAAAGGCCAGATATATACTTCCAGATGATGGAAGCACCATTAACATTTAGCACATTCTACACACAGTACCAACCTTGGTTCAACAACTTCCTCATAAGCTGATTCCTCGGTGGCAGAGGAGGCATCCGCTCTTCTCTTCTTTTTTCTTTTCCGTTTTGGTTTTGAGTATCCCATGTCTTCAACTGCTCTACGACTTTTCTTTTTCAGCGTTGGGAGAGGATCATATTCGGAGTTACTTCTCGAGCTGCGGCCACTGTCTGAATACATATGCTCCATTACATCGTCAATGTCACTCTGCGAGGTCACACCTTCTTCCTGTGAATCTGCTGATTCGTCTACTGAATCAGCATCCACCTGCCACAACTTGCGTTTCTTGCCCGACTTTCTCGTAGAAGATGTCGCCAGGCCTTTCTTGTAGTGATGACTATGGTGGTGCTTTCGGAATGAATTAGAACTGAGATTGGTGTTGCTTTCACCAACAAGAACGCAGTCTCCATCTGTGCTTTGATGATGTCTGCTTCTACATTTGTTGTGAGAACGTCGGAGCTTGCGTTCATCCTGCCGTGCATGCTTCTGCTGACGAGCACACTCTTGGCAACCTTCTGTCTGGTTGTTATCTTCGTTGTCTTCCTCGTCGATGATGATGATATCCTTGTCTGAGTCCTCAATTACACAGATGTCCACATCCTCAGACTTAGACTCGGATGGGTCCTTGTCTGCATCAGCTGAAGCTGCTGTAGCTTGCTCAGAGACAGGCTGGGGCTCAATGTACCACTGCTGCTGCTGGCCCTGAGGTAGCTCCCCTGCGGCCGGGTTGCTGTTTGCTAGTCCGCCGCCGCAGCCGGCTGCCTGGCTTACAGGGATCTGCACTAGTAACATCTGATTGGGGTTGTTTGATGTCAGATTCTGATAGTCCACAAACTGTCCCTGGAAGTTGCACCGTCCAGACACAGCACTGGTGTTCTTCCTTTGAAAGTACAGCTCAGCCCCCGGGTCAGCAACTACTTCACCAGATTGTCCATCATGCAGAGACATGTCTGGATGGGGCTGTGTGGATGAAGATACGTCTGGCAACAGCTCCTCTGGTTGTTTGGCACCTGTATCCGTGGGACTGTTGGGGACTTTCTGCTTCATTTTCCTTGGAGATTTTGAGCATCGGCTGTGGTCCGCACTCAGTAACGGAACTTCTGGGGCTGATCTCCTCGGAGACACTGAACATGTCCTGTAGTGACACACTGGTCTTGGTGATGGTTTCCGTGGTGACAGTGACCGTGGAGATGCTCGGGACGGAGACAGAACCTTAGGAGACGCAGTGCAGGCAATCTTCGGAGAGTGAGTTCTGGGTGCTTGCAGAGACTTATTAGGAGAGCGAGGTGAGTTGGCCACTGACTTCATCAATGGAGACCGTGGAGACCTCCTACTAGACAATGTCGACATACGGGAACTCTCAAACTCCACTTGTATTTGAAGTGGTGCCATTGGATCAGTTCCTTGTTCCATACACATCACTTGGACACCCATCTCAGTTTGTCGTCTGTCTTTGTCACTGACCATGCTACCTCCCTCACCCAGAGCAAAGCCCATAGCCTCCAGGGGGTCAACCTGAATTCCAATATCCACATTGGTCTTGGCTGGCCTTACATCTATATGCTTCTCAGTGTTGGCTTGAATACCCTTGTCAGACAGTGAAGCCAGTTTGGGAGACAGACAGTCTGTGGATACCTCAATAGATTTCATGACTTTCTCAGTATAAACAACGGTCGTTTCCACACCATTGTCCACTATACTGGCAGGGTTTCTTTCAGACAAAGTCTGTGCCCCTTCTTTACCGTTCTTTGGGCAGTCGCTGTTACTACTTCCCTCTGCATCAGTTAATTGGGGCAGTTTCTCTGTTGCAACAACAGAACATTGTCTGGATAGTTCGCTCATTAAGATCTGGTTGCTAGCTTCTTCTGTGTGACATGTTTCAGAGATCTCGCTCTCTATGACTTCTTTGGTGCTGATTTTCTCGGATGACTTCTGTTCACTGTTGGTTATATCCGGCTCAGCTAGCGGAAGTTTTGGCATCTTGGACTTCCCCTTGGGGGCACCGTTAATGCCTGTCTTCTTATCTGACTTACTCTCTCTTACTTCCTCTCTGTCTATGGCAGCAGACAGCTCACCAGAATCACTGCATAATAGCCGAGATCTTTGATTCTTCGTTTTCCTGCTTGGAGATTTATGCGCAAGGGGACAGTTCGCTGTGGTATCTTTCTCCTTTGTCTTTGTACTGTTGTCTGTTTGTGCCTGCGGAGATACTCCCGTAGAACATGTGGAAGTTGTAGTACTCTGCAGTGGAAATTTTCTTGGGCGGCCAGGAGAACGCTTTTTAGCCACAATCGGCACGTCAGGTGCAACCTTTTCTGTACTGTGACAGGGTTCTGTCAATTTGTCACCAAGCAGACCCGTTGACTCCAAATTGAGGTTATGCGTCTTGTTACCGTCTTTCAACACTGCTGCAGGACTAGTTTCCAAAGGCACAGACAAACTGCTGGAAGCCACGGCTGTGGGAGGAACTGGAAGAGTAGACAAAATTTTATTAGTATTCAATACTTACACAAAAAAGCTGTGACAACAAAATGGAGTAAGGTTTCATCACTTCTATTTACTACATTACTATCAAACACAGAAAACATGTATATATACATGTACAAGCTGACAAGTAAGCTATGGTACATGTAGCTGTAAGATTTTACTGCAACTTTCACGGGTTGTATTTGCATATAAAGGTGTGGCAAATGCTGGTAAATGTATATATTTTTAGGCTAAAGATAATATTACAAGAAAATAAATAAAATGCCACTAAAATGTCATAAATAGAAAGACAGGGAAGCTGACAAATTTCAACCATCATGAGTTGATTCACATAGAACTTGTACCATGAGTATTCCCTGCTAAATGTAAATGTATATTTCTACTTTGTGTGCACTATTAGCCATATTTATAGTTTTCAGTTGGTTATCGAGTATCAAACTGTCAAGGGAAATGAGGGAAGAAATTCTAATAAAAGCCACAGACAAATTAATTTTAATCTCATTTGAGAATTTGCCTTGGATTTTTCAGAATTGGCTTTTACAGCAAGTATTATCAAAATTACAGTGTGATTAGATAGTGATATACTACTTAAGTGTTGTAAACAGTGACTGTACTTGTAATCATTTTGCTGTAAGTGCTGCTGCCAGCATAGGACTGTCAATCCAAAGACAGAAGATCTCTGGGTATCAGTTTACAAATTAAATTGATGCAAACATATATTTTACAGATTTATGTAACCGTAATTTAGGCCCCATTTACACTACATTTTTAATCCGGATTCAAACCGTTGAGGCCAGTTGAAGCATCTACACTACAGAGTTCTCACACAAATCAACAAATTCCAGGACCTTTCCAGGATAAATTTAACATTTTCCATGATCCCTGGTGGCAGTATATTTACAATGCTTTGGGAGAAAAAGTTAACAAATCTAGTCTACGAATGATCAAATAAAACCAAAACCTGACCAAAATGAAAATCACATACATTACAGATCAGTGAAATAAGCCAAGGGTAATGGGTGAAAGTATTGTCACAATTTTGAATTGGAAATCTGCCACAACCATGGCTGCAGGAAATCAGGAATTTTAAAATAGTGATTTATGTGTCTTGTTTGGATAAAATTCCATGACCTTTTGCCCCCTCTCTCACTGTTTTCCATGACTTTTTATAAAATAACTTTTCCATGACTTTCCATGATGGCTTTATTTTCCAGGATTTTCCATGACCATGAGAGCCCTGACAGTAACGTTAATCCAAATCTGTTTCAGAAACCAGTCTAATTGGGTAAAACTTGAGTTTCAATCGAAATTAGTTTTAACCAAGGGATGTGCAACCGCAAAGCAGAGTGAAACGGTTTTAGCAGCCTAATGTTATGTATCAATGCATGCACCTCTGGGTGTCCATGATGTATCTCTGGTGCGATATAAACATGACAGAAAAATTCCATGGGAATAAAGACAGTTAACACACACTTGCAACGGATTTGGCTTTACTGGGCAGAGTGTCATGCCTTCCAAGATGTAAATTTGTGCAAACAAAAGATAAAAAGTTTTAGCCAAAAGTGAAATAACACATTTAGTCAATCGAAAACAGTTGAAAAAGAGAATGCATGTAAAAGTGGATTCATCCAGATCCATAAGAGTACTAGCATTTCCAGCAAGTTGTGGCGTTTTATGTAGGCATATATACAACAGCAGTAAATTAGTCAAAGGTATTGTAAAGGATGTGAAACTGACTGATACATCTGTCAACTCATCTGTTTGCAAGATTTATTAGAAAGGGGAATAGCATGTACCAGTATGTACAACCCACTTATTTGAAAAGAAAGATAATGCATTACAAGGCATGTTGGGTTCGGGTGAGGGTAAATTGTGACTGCTCCTTTCTCCCAGAGCTCTCTTCATGCCTATGTGAACCCAGAGGACCAAGCCCTAGATAATACTGGTAATAGATTTCATGACAGCTCTCCCCCACTAAAAATCTCATCCATCTGTTTGGACTTTTCTGTCATCAACTAAAGCCTTTCTCCGCCCAGCATGTCTCAGCAAGATAGGCAGCTTTGACACACTTATCATCAGGCCTGCTGGGCATCCAGCATAATAAATGTCTCCTGGTTACATGGGTTCAGTGAATAATTCCCAAAGTAATGCTATGTGTACTGTGTAAAGCCGTGTTGGTATTATGTCTGGCCCAAGGCGTAGACAGCCTTGACAAGGTGCAGTCCCGGTCCAATATACACACAGTTGTTCCATTAAGAGGGCACTCTGCTATGATCAATGTTCAGCCAGCCATAAAAGCTAGTGTAAGGCAGGAAATGACTTACAGATAGATCTGTATAAAGACCTCTGGCCAGCCAGCAGCCAGCCGCCTACAACTTTTTGGCCCCAAGCCAAGCTGGCAGATAGGCGCTGTCAGGCTGGCTGGCTGAGCCGACAGAACCCAGACAGTGGAAAATGACTCTCAAGGCTTCAAATTTAAAACATCCCTACCATGTTCTTCAGTTGGTTTAGGCAAAATTAGACACCTACATACAAATAAAGTACAACCTATCTACATGTACATGCAACTAACACAGAACCAGTCACTGTCATGGACGAATTTTAGGTGGCCTTCAAGATACAAAGATCCTTGTTCCAAAAATTTGCAAGCCTCTTCTTAGAAATCTGAAGCCTGCTTTCAGTTTGCTGGTAACAATACAAACACCAAGCTTTTATGTTAGCATGAAAAAACAAAAAACATTTTTTTTTTTAATGCTAGCATGGTATTGTGTTAGCAGCTGTGTGTTCTGACTTGGCAGAAAGGGTTAGACACTGCCCAGGCTATGGTAGACCTACAACCCAGGGCCTGCAACACTCATCAACTATGGTCACATGCTGAGCCTAAGAAGACCCACCATTATTTTTATGGACCTGCTGATTCCATGAAAAGCGGCCAGCACATTTGCTGATCATGGTACACATTACTAGGGAACCATTATCGTATTTTCAGATTTTTGTGAAAAGTAGCTAAAGAATAGTAAGCAGCGGTAATATAAAGACCACTTGACTGTTTGACAGTAGTTGCCACTTGGGTTGCTGCTGGTTAACCACCATTCACAGCCACACGGGCCAGTGGGCTCCTCCCGCCAAATCTGTGGTTCACCCAGTTCACTGTTTATCACCCTGGCAGGAGGCTGCTGCTTTGGTCTGGGGACATTTTTGAGGTCACAACCAGACAAGACTCTTCTGTAAGGTGATAGTGATAGGGTCACACACCTGAATATTCCTCCCCTGCCAGACAGGCCAACAGCAGGCAAACTGAGCTAACAATGGATGGCCACCTTCACCATCACAGCCTGTCTCGCCCTGAATTCCCTCAATCTACCCATATTATTACTTGTAGTACTAAATTTAAATTTTACCCAATATTGTCCTTGGAAATAGTGACAAATTTCACATGCAAACAGATACTGAGCATGGCAACTTTTCAAGATTTAAATGCTAATATATTTAAATGCCAGAATTTATTGTTGGTCTGTCACGTTGGTCAAAAAGATAAATGTTCCAGTGTTTTAGTTTTATAGGCAAAAGGCCTACTTTGAGGAATCACAAATAGATGAATTTTACAGTGTTTATGTAACTGGAAAATAGTTATTTCGCACACTTTTGAAGAACTCCCTAATTAAGAAATTGTGATTACTTAGATGGTAGTCTAATAAATACTATTTACTTAAGACTACCATCTAACCTATTATAGGTACCATACTACCAGTACACCACCAGTATGAAGTAACCCACCATATGATATGTCTGCTTGTATTGAGCTAGACCCTTGCATTATAGCAATGTAACTTTTGAAACTGAAGCCAATCAATAACCTACTGCACAATATAGAAAGGCTTTCGATAGTCTATACAAACAGGCAAGAGTGCTACCTACCAGCACCTGTTTCTTCTGTACCTGGCCTGCAGGTACTAACATCTGGTACTGGAATAGGGTTTTTCCGGGGACGGCCACGGCTACGCTTCATTGGTTTCTCTGCAGACGAAGGCCGATTACCAACAAGATTCTTTTCTGCTTCTGAACTGCTAACTTTAGAAGCATCTTGTTTTGGTTGGGCGTCACTGTTGTTGACACCGAGATTGTCCAGCTTGTTGAGCTTAGGCTTCCGTCGGGCAGGTTTGGCTTTATTTAACTGATTGGCCAATGAATGAAATGAAAGGTCCTTGCGTGATTCCAGTCTTTTCAAATGTCTCAGGTGCAACTCCTTCTTCCGGTTTTCTTGCTCAACTTGTCTATTTAACCGGAAAACTGCAGGCAATGGCACATTTCTGAAAGTTTCAAAGGGCAATATCTGAGATGGAAAACCCTTAGTTGACACAGGAGATATCCTCAAGTCCTCGAAGTCTGAACTAAGGGTGTCAACCTCTGCCAAGAACATTGGGTCAACCACATTTTTATGTTTTGATTTGAACTGCTTCTTCTTTTTCTTCTTGCAAGGAACCTCACTAAACTTTGGCACTACAATGTTACCGTTCGATTCCGATGTAGAGGCAGACGCTGATGCAGGATGGCGAGAACTTTGATTTACAAAAGGTAATTTGGATTTTGTGGCGCTGTCTAACAATGTATGCGTCCGATCAATCATATCACCATCACCAGGCTTCCTCATTTTGCCTTCTAAAGCAGCCAGAGCCAGAGATGCCCGAGTCTGCAAGTTTAGGAAGGGCTGCATGGGAAAGCCTGCTCCTGGCACTGTACCTAAGCCTGTACTTGGTGGAAAATACCCAACACCAAGACCCAATGGACCAAACCCAACGGTTGATATACTCAAAGGTGTGCTGCTGCTGCACTGCTGAGGATCTGGCGATTTCTTTCTCTTGGGACGTTTCTTTGCCTTTCGCATCATAACGTCATGCAGTTTGGGTTTGCGTATCTGTGGAACAGATTTTGAAGCATGCTTGTCACCGAAGTCAGCAGAATGAATATCCTCATAAGACTGTCCACCTAAGAGGGGCAGGTCCACGTTAGCATCAGCTGAGCAGTTGTTATCACTGATTCTTTTCAGTAAAGGGGGATCCCCATACGGGCACACAGGTTCTTGCAGACCCAACAGCCTGTCTGTTTCACCAGTTCTCTGCCCCTCACATGGCTGGGTGGGACTTGTCTCATCCAACTCCAGGTCTGGGGGACCAATACTGTAACCCCTGGTTACTGAGGCAGAGACAGAACTGGAGACGGAACTCGGTGCTGGGGTATTAATAGCAGTGACATGGACAGTAGGCCGACTAGATACTCCAGGGTAGGGGTCATTTTTTCGTGGACGCCCACGTTTCCGCTTGACAGGGACAGTTGTTTCAGTTTGACCCATGCCAACTGCTGTATTAGAAGGCTGCGTAGTTTTTGCTTCAGATCTCTTCTTTAAAGTCTGTTGAGTGGATTTCTGTGTCCGTGATGAGAGCGAGGGCCGAGAGCCAGAAGCAGCATTCCGTAGAGACAACACACTGCGAACTTTGTCTTTCTGACACACAGATCTGGAGCGGCTCAGCTGGGACACTATGGAAAGCGGAGCCACAGGTTTCCTACGATCATCAGTTCCGGGGACGCTGGAAAACACCAGGGGTATCCTCTCCTGGGACAGAACAGGACTAGACTTATATCCACGCACAATATTCCTTGGCTTTTTCTTTGTGGAGCCCTTTGGTCGTCCCCTGCTACGTTTCGGGGGTTCGAGCAGGGCAGCTTGTGCTACAGCTGTTAGTGAGGAAGACTTTGGTGGTGGCTGCATGGAGCCCACAGCTATTCCTGGAGGGCTGTGAGATTCAAAATCAAAAACACTGGCACAGGACGGAGGCGTGGGTGTTTGGGAAACCAAAGTCTCTTTCCTCTTCGTCTTTTTATGAACTTTGTCTTTCCTGGCACTTTTGTCTTGGGACTTTTTGGAACTTTTCTTGGACATGGATGTTTTCTTGCTTTTAACAACTGTATCCAGTGCTCTTTTCTTTTGTTTGGCAGGTTGTTTCTCATGTATTTTTACCAAGCTGTTGTCTGAATCCACAGAAATGTCTGTGCTAGCATTCTGTTTCCTATTCTCCAGGGTATCCACAGAGAGTACAGGCAGTAGCACGGGTTGTTCCTGATGTTCACACAGGAGTGGTCCCTCAACACTGTCCTTCATGTTCTCAAGGACAGGAGGACCATCCTGATCTGTATCCGCACCATCTCCAGTGCCATTCAATTCCGTGTCTCTGGATGAAGAAGATGATCCACTGGACATGGACTCTGGCAGCGGTAGATCAACAGAATAGTGTGGATGAGGGCTACATCCCCCTTCCCTATCAGCAGGAGACCCAGCTATAGACTGAATACCACTGTCTGGAGACTCATTGGGAGCACAGTCAACATGATCCAAAGGAACATAATGGTCTAGCTGGGCCTCTCTGGGGTCCTCCTGTGTGTCATTGCATGGTTCATGGGGAGCTGCTGGCTCCTGTGAAAGCTGATGTTGTAATAGGCGCTGCTCCAACTGCAAAGCTGTAGCACAAGCTCGTTCCACGGCTTTGATGGTCTTCAGTTTAGGTGGACGTCCTGGGCGGTCGCGCTTCCTCCGGTTAGAATGTTTGCTTGGTGACCCAGTGAATACCTGTACAGAGTGTTTGTGTCTGCTGGTCGACAGTCTCTTCTTCCTGGGTTTTGTTCCTGGTATTCCCTTCTTCCCACTGACACTTGCCGCGGAAGCTTCCATCAGGCCACTGTCAGCACCACTGCTAACAAGGGCTACAGATACGGAAGAAACTTGCCCATCCTGTGAAGCATTAGCTTGAACTGTCTGATCAGAAGAATCACTGTCACCATTTATGTCGTGGTGCACTTGATCTTTCAAACCTGGATCTGTGGTAGACTTGGTCATTGGTGTTTTATCCGGTGTACTCGGGTGTTTACTTCTTGATGTTCCATGTGGTGTATCCAAGGCCTGCGCCATCTGCTGTTTCAGGACCTCAACCACATCCTGATAGCACGGATGTTGACCTTCGGACTCGCCAAACTGTAGAAGATCTGGCTCTGACGCTGAACTGGAACTGGAAGGCACCTCTGGCAGCAGAGCTGCCAGATCTTCCTGATCCAGCTCCTCTAGACTGTCATTATCCATGTGGTGGGGTCCCCCACTACCACCTGAAGATGACGAACTGCTATTCTGCGAAGTTCCCTTAGCAGGAGCACGGTCACATTTCTGGCCATCTGGACTACTAACCAGGGTCTCTGCAAAAGACTCGGTTAGATCCGGAACATCCTGATCATGCAGGAACACGTCATGGTCGGATGTATCCACAGCTTGTCCGGTATCCACAGGTAAGGGTATTCCTGAGGCTGCAGAATTTCCCATCCTTCGCTGAAGCTTTTTATTCCTTGCCTCAGTGGCAGACTGCACAGCATTCTCCGCTGCCGCTAGTTTCTTGACCAAAGGTGTCTCCTGCTGTGGTAACTCTGGTGGCTTAGATTTCGTCACGTCTTCTTTGCTCTGAAAAGAAGAAAACAGAATATATTACATTTGAAGTTGTACACCTTTTCATGGTTGTGACAAAACTAGATACTACCTCACAAGTCTTGTGTTATAAGTCTTTCAATCCATTGACAATTGTATCATCACACTATTGTGTAAGAGTCTTGTTACCAGTTCAAAATTGTCGTGGCAATGTGTGCCTGATTATATCAATGCAGGAGGGTCTTTCTGAGATATTATAAAGCATGTCAGAACATGTTCATAAAATTATTTTTTCGTCATGTTGGCCAAATGCAGCACTCAGACACTGCCTATAGGAAGTATGAGAAAGGGACCTATCTCACACTTCACCAGACAATGGCTTTTCAATCGATTGTAGACCAGGTCCGCACCCGGTCATTCCTTCCAATACTTCCCGTTCTCACTACCTGATCAGTTCTGGCAGGTAGCAACAATGAGAGCTCCATCAGTGCTTGTATTGATCTGGATTTTTCTCCCACAAGTCTGTTTTTCTAAGCCTCAGGGGATATGAATGGACAGCAGTGCAGGATTTGACATCCACTATTTAGCACACACGGAGACAGAGCACTGTGCCTAGCACACTATGTGACAAGAGCAGCATGTCTTCCCAGGACTCTGCAGCATGCATCACACATAACGTCCTCCGAGCTGCCAATATAAGGGTCTCTTCCTACCACCCCAACCCTGGGCAGAGCAGCTCGATGCCAGATCTGATGAGTAACCTGGATATCAGCCAGGGACGGGGCTTAGATTTCACCCCAATGGCTTTTATGGCAATAGCTTTACCTCTTTCCCTGCTGCCCCAGCAGAGGAGCCTGTACTGTATTGATCCAGCTCATGCACAAGTATGTGTCTGTCAGCGTAATCCCAGTGATGCACACAGAACACATTCCACCAGAAATCACAAACACTTAAGTCTGCATCATTTGAGGCAGTTCCCAGAATTACCAGTATCTAACAGGCTAAAACACCACAATCTCCTATGGCATCTAAAATACCCACATGTTTCCCACACCTAAAATGTGTAAGTATATCCCACCACCGATATGATAAGCATCCAGGCTTTAATACACACACAAGTAAGCTTCAACCATTCCTACATATAATATCATCAACATAAATGTATTGGTAAGTTTCTTTTGACTGTAGCACTATTTTCATGCATACAGATACCTACGTGAACATAAATCAAGTTCGCATGGTTTACAGATATTCCTAGGCCAATATAATTATCCAGTCTTCTCACATGTAGTACAAGTAGTTCTCACTGCCAAGAAAGCCAGGCACCCAATATTCACCGACTCCCTCCGCTGGTGGTATTTAGTAACAAATGCCCCCTTGGGCCAGAGTACAAGGGCCCCCTCCCACTACTCTCCCAGGCTTCACTGGCTGCGGAAGCCACTGGGACATAAAAAGTGAACCTGCCCCTTATCCTTGTACCCCCAGAAAGAAGCCCAGCGGGCACACACGTGTAGCAAAATGGCTCTCTGCTGAAGGTGTATAGTACATGCAGACGTTCATGTAGCCAAGCTGAAGATGATACTGTAGCCTAAACAGTTCTTACTATCAGACCCTACCAAACCCATGCTTGACCTGCACTGCACTGGCATGTGTCTCTGTTGGGGGCAGTCCCAGGGGCAGGTGAACATCCCGCCTACCATGTCTTCTCCATTTGCTGACATCTTTGGGAGTTTTATTTTTACCCTATGGAACTTTTGAGGCAGCAGTTCAAGAAATCACCAGGGAATTGGAATTTGTTAATACCCTATTTAAACATTCGAGTTAGTCCATAGTTGATTTTTAGTTGTGTTGGATGCCCGGGGTTGGATGTTAACTTTTTTTTAACATGTGGAATGATTTTTTTTTTTAAATGCGCACAATGCCCCACTTCCTGTATGGGATGTGCCTTGCATGTTGATGAAGCCCCCGTATCTTGTGTGTGGGCAGGATGGGGGTGGGTTGGAAAAGTGGGGATGGGGGGAGGGGAGTAGTCTCGGTCTTTATTTCTTCAATCACAGCTTTCAGGTCATAAACCTGCTCCAGCCATCTACCCCCTGTTCCACTAACATGATTAACACCACACCACAGCCCAGAAAGGCCTGCTGCCGTTTTCATCACTTTACAGATAAAGCAGGCTGGTCAGAATGCTAGTGTGGCAAAAGAAAGCTGTTCCATGATGCTAGGGTTGTTACCTTTCTATTTGCCATCAAACCCATCTTCCCTATAATTCTGGCATTATTTTCATTCAAAACTACAGTTAGGCACTATTTCTGTTTGTCCAGTTGATCTTTATGTACTTGTGGCTTAGGTACTGGTGGGAACAAAGTCCAAGTGTGATACTGGTAACCCAATCCTTTGTTTCATACATGTAACAACCTATCTCCTCAAAACACAGGCTGTGTACTTGTGGCAAAGGTACTGGTGGGAATAATACCACAATGTCCTACCCTAAACAGTGGTTTTGGCAATCATGATACAAATACACCCAGCCACAAAACAAGCAATGAGGATTAAGGTAGATCAAGCATTTGGCTAGACCGGAGCCCACCCTGTTTACATCTGATCTGGATATCAAGCTGGTTCAAAACTTCAAAACTAAACCGGAATCAGTTGTCCAAAAGTTACCCAGGTTCGACTCGCCTGTCAGTTTACATATATATATATACTGCGCAATTTTCCTGCCAAAGCGATTCACTTCAGTGTTTACATTATAGCCAGTTAAATAATACACCTGCTGTTGCTTCTGTTTGTTATTTTGTTGCGGCACGGATCCTTACTCCTCTTGTATTTTTGTTAAGCCTTCTTAATCGCAACGCCCCAGGACCTTTAAACTGAAATTTTCAAGTTGTCACCAAAGAAAACTATGACGCTTGACCACGCGTTCCCATGGTTTGCTTCTTATTGTCGTTCTTGGCAGCAGTAGACTTTTCGAGTCCAAGCACAGGCAACAAAATATGGATACTAGTATCACGACACAAATCATCCAGGTCGAACCCACTTGATGTTTATACTAGGCAAAGTAACCTGGAATAACGCTCAAACTGAATCGAACCCACCTTGATATGTGCATCACTCGGTTGCATTTTACCCTGAATAGTTTTTATGACCTAGTATACATTTTACCAACAGGGCATAACACACATGATTGCAGTAGTGACTGTTGTCAAATATTTCACATTTATACCAATACAATAGTATAATGTATGTACGAGACCAGGGAGCAATTTAACTGGTGTAGCGGTGCAGTTTGCTACACAAGATCAGATAAATGCTACACAAGTTCAAAAATGTATAGCAATTTTTAATATTAAAATATGCTATTACGTTGAACATTTCATACAAATTTCTTCAAAGATGGAATTTTTTGCTACGCAAAATTTTGAAAGTAAATTGCTCCCTGTACGAGACATAAATTCACATAATGTTACCTGAAACCATCTGAATGAGATTGTACATGACACTGTGCTAATATTGCACTGAAGGCAGATAAATTACAGCATTAGGCATCTAGCCATTACTAAATCAAATAAGACTGTACACCACAACTTACCAACACTCATTAATAAGATTCAGATACATATATACTGAAACGGTGTGGTATATATCTGATGTGCTTCATTACTGTTGCTATATACCCTCCAATCAACATTTTGTGGTTAGCTTCGTCCAAACATAGTTAACAAGGTTGTCTAAACAGACTTGGTGTGACAACGCATTAACTGCAATCACCTTATTCACATGGTCCCAGCCTTTTTGGGCCTACTTTAAAACTGTTTGATTTTTTTGTTCTGTTTCTCAACTGCCTGTAATACTTGGCAATATATCCATAGAAGCGCGCTTAATGAATAATGTATGAGGACAGTCTTCTGGGTTTGATAAGATGCGTCTTTGAAATGTGAGCGTGTCACCAGCAAGTGGGTGGGCTGAATGTCACCCAGAAGCGAGTTGGGATGGCTGTGATGCAGCAAGGAGCTATTTTGTGGGGAGATGTTTTAGAGCCCCATTAGCATGACAGAGAAACACCAGGCACCTGTTTACAGCACTTGTCCTAAAAGGGAAGGACCATACTTTCATGAAAACAAGTATTATCATTCCATGCAAAATTGTAAAGTCTAGGAATGCATGCACAGATCAAATATATGTATCTATATATATACATGTACGGATGTTGACAGTTAATTTTTTTAAACCATGGGTTCTCCTGACTACCAAACCGATTTGTAACTTGCAATTTTATGTACATATAGTACACAAATTAACTAACCAGTGAGAGACAGACATGCAGTTACTATTAGACACTAATAGGAAATCCAACTACACCATTAGATCTGACCTTGAGTGACCTTGAAAGGTCAAATTCAAGGTCTCTAAGATTTCAAAGCCTTATATCTCATAAAGGTGGTGAGTTAGGCCATTGGTACTATTAAACATTAATAGGAAACCATATACCAACCAAGCTACAGATTCAAATCCTTATATCTTTGCCTTATACCAAAGACTTATAAATGTAAATGTTGTAATTGTGTCATTATATAATGGAGTTGTACATGTGTATCATACCCATCTTGACACACCAGAACTGTAAAGTCCGGAACAGCGCATAATCAATATACCAGTATATATGGCACAATTCATCTGCAGAGAAATGTCATAGAAGCTGACACTGTTAGGGCTCTACATGGGTCCAAATAATTTATGCTGTGTCACACGTCACTTTTTATTGCTTT
>JAAUYG010107254.1_pt1 | contig 16185 bp, 10 predicted proteins | sample 7278091 | NCBI WGS metagenome assembly JAAUYG01 (sample SAMN14350201, study PRJNA611818) | marine sediment metagenome | isolation source: surface marine sediment (0.6m) | place: French Polynesia: Moorea | collected 2018-08 | reverse complement strand
CTGCAGAATCTGAGGATGTGAGACACTCTGGAGACAGCATGGACTGCAGGTCTGATGCAAAGCACTGAATATCCACATTCTTCCATTTTCTTGTCACTATGGTCTTCACAGGTTTGGCTGGTTTGGGAACACATACCTTTAACAGTACTGACCAATGATCCGATGACACAGACATATTGGATACTAGTCTGTCCACCATGAGTGTGTTGGCTCTGGTGATAATCAAGTCAAGCGTATGTCCCCGCTGGTGAGTAGGGAAAGTGACATGTTGGACAAGGTTCGCAGACTCCAGTAGTGATAGAAATTTACTCTAGAGTTATTGTCAGATAGCATATTGACATGCACATTAAAGTCACCTACTAACAGGGGCACTCCCGGAGATGTCTGTATCTCTCCTATACAAGCTCCTCAAAGTCAGCCAAAAACGTGGGATACATGCCTGTAGTTGGTGGTCTGTAGCCTACCCACAGCGAGAATAAGTGTTGGCTGTGTGAGAGGTGGACTTTGAGATGCTCAAAAGAGGCATGGGATGTTACATCATGCACAGACAACTTCATTGTACTGCGATACACCACAGCCACACCACCACCCCTCTTATTGGTGCGAGGGACACTATGGACAGCGAACCCAGCTGGTGTCAGTTCATTAAGCACTTGACTGTCCAGGCTATTATCTCTTATCCATGTCTCAGTGGTGTATAGTAAGTCCAAATTCATTTTACACAATGCTTGCGATGATAAAGGGTGGTTGTACGTTTGAGAAGTACTCTGTTGCCTTACCATATAACTATATAAGCAAGTTGATAACACATAAAGGTGTCTAGTGGCGAATAAAGCCACAGCCTTGCGAAGACTCCTTCACTCGCAAGGCTCTACTCGTACTCTATACATTGCACGGGGTAATACACGCTTAAAGTAATTATCTGTAACAGAAATATTTAATTCGAAAGTGTTAGCATCTTTGTATACAACATAAAATTCTCTTATAAGCTTCGCGAAATTCAGACAAGACAAACGCGTATATGAATATGACATTTAGAGCCGAATTGGGCAAAGCAATATCCAGTGCCACATACGAGATAATAAAGAATTTTCTTGAGTCACCTAGTTCTGGATATGCTGATCTGATTGCACGAAAAAGGAAGATCATTGTCAAGTGATAAGGCATGCCCCTATCACCGCAGCTATATATACTTAGGCACCTTTCCGTTGTCATGGCTGTGGATTTGATGCTCAGCCATTCGCAGATTGTGGTCAACATTTTGAAGAAGATGATTCTCCTGTTGGATGGTGGTCACGGGAACCACTGGGGCTGCAGCAACTGAAATAATCTTCCGTCGAACCACTCTAAATAGCCTGCTGTATATGACAATTAGAGTTAGAATAATTAGCGGAAAGTAAGAGAAAGTGCTCCAAGTTATATAACTTTCTGGAACGTTATACTCACCACAGGAAATTTGACCTGCGGGATCTTCCCACCCCACGAGAGAAGTGTTAGTGTGTGCACGACCCCATACATCTAGATCCCTGCTATTGTCATATTGTTACGTCTGACTGTTACCCACTGGTTTAATATTTGAAAGGAAAAGTAATAGCGAGAAATCTGTCTACAGCCATAGCTTCAATATGCAGATGGAGCAAGACTAAACCGAAGGTGGGTGCCATGAGTGTCAAGAGTACCGCCAAGGTAATTAACACACCAGATTCGCCCGGATGTCTGGATAGAGTTGACAGCCACCCCTAGTCCTGCCAGGGCATCAGGGGAGCAGTCAGACTTGGAATAAACAATAAACTCTGCTTCCGAAGAGACTTGTAGGCCTACTATTTGATGACCACAACGAGTGTCAGAATGTCCCCGACCTCTGTCGTCGTCACCAGAAACACAGTGACAGCAGTTTGGAATATGACGGAATATGGCGTGAAGAAGTCCTCGCCCTCTGTGACGTTTTGTGTTGTCTGCCCCATATTGTTACCCTGACATACCAACAGGCAAAGCCGCAGTGTGGGTCTGTATTGTTCTATTGGTTGGCAATGGCCATGACATATATGTGCATTGTTATTAATGTGGTCATTTATATTCATTATTCCATGGTTACAGCCTTAGGCTCCATTGTCATCCAGGAATTCATATTCCGAAATAAAATACTACTACTACTACTACTACTACTCATGTTACACTTTGAGACACATACGTCAACGGTCATACTGTTGACCGTTATGAAAAAGTTTTAAATTGCATCCTTCCCATCGTAGATCGTACGCTTTGCTGCACTTTTGATTGGATAACAATCGGTACACGCGTCTATTGACTTTCTTGCACTTTGCGTAGAATGTTCTAAACATATCCAAACGAAAATGGGCCAAACGAAAGACGTATCTGGCTGCAAAATCTGGTATGAGTACTAACTTATGAAATGTAAACTTACATGCAGGGCCTGCTGTAATCCATCGAAGTTTCCGGCGCTGTTCTGTCAGATTGCATTGTTTTAGAAGCAGCACTGAACAAGAGTCCCTCAATGAATAATATTTATAATGATGAATATTTATCAATGAATAAAAACAATCATCACAAGATTGTGTTGAAAAAAGAAACAACTGAATACTGTGGTCTGTCCCCCTGCTCCCTTCAGTCGTTGAAGGCGAACCCTGGACACATTGTGGCCGGCAGAACTACACCGACACCGCGGGAATGGTAACCTCGCCCCTGTGGCCCAAAGATTACCCGCCGTACGTGGACTGTGAATGGCGAATTACTGTGCCGGAGGGACAGACAGTCTGGTTAACGTAAGTCCCCCGTCATGGTTAAACCTTCATGCTGACAAACATCAATGTGTTCTCTATTTGTATTACTCTGTATACAGCAACCCCGTCGATACCTTTTGCTATATGAAAGTATTGAGTATGTATCCCATTTGAAATATGCAAAGAGCAGCTTCCAGCAAAAGTTTCGCTGGTCTAGTCAGTATAAGTGTGTTGACCTGCGTGATTTGTTTTTCTTTTAACGGAAAAGGCCCGGTTCGAATTTCCCGAATTTCTTCTAAGTTTTTCGGGACATGTCAACATGAACGATGCCCCCCATCCCCTCAACATGTTTACTATTTAGTTACCCAAAAAACTTGTATTTCATTAATTAACCCATAATGAGTTGTCGGCTTCCCATACATGTCCGCAATCCATTGCAAGGGAAAGTAATTGATATTTCAGCATCTTACCTATCCAGTGGTGATTTAGTAATTTACATTGTTGCTAAAAGTGTATCTTGCACCTGCGATTTCATGTATGGTGTTCGTTAGCACAATTTATTCGGTTACATTCTTCCAACTATATAAATGCATCTAGTATATAATGTCTGCTTGTGTGCATAGTTATTCTGGCATTTGTACCAGAGCAAATATGGGGGTTATACGAAGAACATGTATTTAGCGGTACAAGCTTGATATAATTATTTATCAACTGTAAGAAATCGATGTATCGCCCGGAAAACTTGCATACCTCATTAGTTAACCCATGGTCTCCTAAGTATGGATAGCACAAGTTGTATGCAATTGATTGCCCAGAGAACTTATAGACAGCATATATACTTCGTTAGCAGGTTAGACAATTGTAGGCTTTGCCCTGAATGTCGACGAACTCTTGGAGTTAGTAATCAATTAACATTCTGCCACATTAGGTATCGGGCGGTAAATACATATAGCTAAATTACACAATTGTGGTTCACATTGTGTATGGTGCACCTGCGCTTCCGTATATATATATATGGTCTAATTAGTGCCGCATCTGTAAACTACATTACAGTCTGGACTTCCTCGACATCGAAGTAGACAAGGATTGCCGGGAAGACCCCACAGCGGACCACCTGGTGGTGTATGATGGGGATAATACCTCTGGTCCTACATTGCTGGGGCCTCTGTGCAGCCGGCTTGGGGATTCCACACTCCAGGGACCCGGGTAGGGACGATCAGTAGCAAATAACCCACAATGTCATTCATTAACCTGAACGATTAATCTGCATAAAATTTTAAACCGGAGTTACCAGGGGTAGGGTCAAAGTTCATGGCATAGAGATAATATTACATGATCTCTAATTATACATATAGTTATTTTAGTGCAGACGTCTGTCGTCCGGCCATTAATTGAAGTCTCTCAAAAATCCCCTGCATCGATGCAGGATAAATGTTATGGGAAGCAACCTATTCAATATATCTCCGTACCATTTTTTTCTCAAAATCTTCAATTTTCTCATTTTTATGGCAGGTATATTTAATGAATGCGAGAGGGCGTTTGTCAAATAAATTACCTACTTACTTACTTCCACTATACGCTCTTCGCTCTTACCAGGGCCAGGTCACCGGTTCAGCTGGCATCGTCGAGTAACGTGGTAACTGTAGCGTTCGTCAGTGACCACAGCGTGGAAGGGAAGGGCTTCAGCCTCAGCTACAGTGCCCAGAGTACGTACACAGGGCATCATTATCACGCTATGTGGTACTTATATCCCATGTCTGCAATGTTGTGTCCCATGTCTGTGCTGTTTTGCCTGTTACTATATTTGACGAAGAATGTCAGAAATGTTACTATCAGTTCATGGTGTTTTCTCAATTGCCAAGTAAACGCTCTGGTAACTTCATATACCTATTTACCACCCAACGTATTGGGCTGCGGCGGCCTGTGACTAAATTCTTTTGGTATTTGTCCATTGGTTGGATGATTTTATCACAAGTATTGTGTACGGCACGATTTTTGCACAATACAGCTAAAATGAATATTTGTTATAATAAAAATCCAAATTAAACCGTCTGTAGGCGAACAAATAACCATGCGAAAATTTGGGATTAGAAACTTGTTTCCTGTAGGATGTGGCTATGGTACCGCGGACTCTGGCTGTGGCGGGGCCAGTGATTACAGCACAGACTGTGGTATTGTAGACATAACACAGGGGCCTGCGGATATTGACAATGTCTGCAGCTGGAACATCGAGGTGGGCGGCGACAGGAAGCTGGCTGTGAAATTCCTCACCTTCAGGATCCAAGATACAGGTACAGTACAGAAGTTACTGACAAGTACGTGTATAATTATATCGCAATTTCTTACCTTAAGGATGTTAAGGATCGAGGACAGATAGAGTACTGAATTTTCTGATCCTCAGAGTCGAAGATCTAGGTATGATACCGAAATTTCTGGCTCACAGAATATAAGATCTAGGTAGGATACCGACATTTATGGTCCTCCGGAATCGGATGAAGTAACGAAATTGTCGGACGTCAGAATTGAAGATACAAGTGTAGTACCTACATTTCTGACCCCCCAGGACTCGAAGATACAGGTATCGTGCCATAAAGCCATTCATTTAGATAAGACATTATAATCAACGGCGATTTAAACGCTATCACATATCTCATGGGATCTACTTCGGAACGAAGCCCTTCTTCCTCGCTTGAATGTACCAGGCATTGCCTTTTCCATCTGGTTTGAGTAACCTTCCTTCGACAACCAAACACCACATGTATATTTTGCTGCTATATTAAAGTTAGGCTCATACTGTATGCCTCACAATATGCATTCTCAATCTTGACTGAGATATAACTTTCTTCCATTCAGGAGCTAACTGTCAGGGCGGGTCCCTTGCTGTATATGAGAACGTCACTTTGATTGGTCAATACTGCGGCACGATGTTCCCGTGGACAGTTTACACTAATGGGAATCGCGTACGCATGGAGTTGGGCGGCGGTATCCGTTGGCGACATGGGGATAGAGTGACCATCCAGTATGAGAGCTTTGGTCAGTAATAACATGTGACGAACCATTATACTATATAGCACATAGAGTACACGCTTATAACATCACGTACATAGATGATATTCTTTTCCCAAGTTTTTGTGTGTCATGCCATAGCAGTAGTTTTAAAATCAAGCTACTGTGCCTACGCATGATTTAAACATACAATTCATCGTCAATATATCCGGCAGCTACCTTACAGAATGAGGGATGCTACTGTGGTGGAGCCGACGAAGACCAGGGCACACAAATATAAAGTTTCGCTGGCACCTTATGGACTCTATCACTTGCAATAATTTTAATCTCAAAGCTTCTATTTTATTATTTTAAACGGCCTGTCCCAGTATTGCAAGCGTTATTTATGCTAGTACTTTCGCGACTGCACACAGTTTCGAACTAGACAATGTCCGTTTTATGTGCTGCGCATTCATGGTATTATGTAAAATGCCTTTAGTCTACAGACTGTACTTGTTATTTTTTTAACCGAACCCAACTGTGATAATCAAACTGTAAAGTTGCCAATAGTAATAAATACTCAGACTCATACTCATTTTATGGCAAGGGCTCATGTAGGATAAAGGAACAAATTCAAACTTATGTTTGCTTTGCACAAAACAAAGCTGCTAAAGCAGTGACGGTAGAAACCATACCTGTTGACCTGTTGAATTTGTACACGTAGGCCTAATGGTGAACGAAATGTTTGTTTGATTCCAGGGGAGGAGCTAACCGTAGCGTCTCCTGTGACTCGTATAACTAGCCAATCACAGACAACCATCAGTCTGGAAAATTCCGATTACAACTTCCGGTCTGGGCAGGAGGAGCGTTATCATTGGCTGGTAACAACTGCAATTGGGGAGTTTGCTGCGCTGGACTGGAATCTGACATCGCGGGAGCCATGTCGTCTGAAGGTAAGATAGTACATGTATGTGGCAGAGAACAGATCTCTTACAAAGAGACGTATCTTTCTAAAGACTACATGATGAATAGAAACCCAGAGCTGGACGTTCTCGAAAATACTTAAATCTAAATTTTTACTTAAGTCATTATATTCTTAGCCAATTACATTGGAGAGAATGCGGGACTTAATTCAAAACATTACTTATTTTCGTGTGAACTCCAGTCCAGCGGTCTACTTACTACATGAAAACGTAGCCAACAATTAAGTCTGAGAGAGGGACTAGAAACACATATAAAAGCATGGAAACTGTTCAAACCATCCCTATTTTAAGATTTCGCCATCAAATGTATAACTTGCTTGCAGAAGTGGCAATAGCAATAATTATTATAATTTTAGGCATTAACTTTTTCATACCGGTATAGATCTATGATGGAGCTTCAGAGGAATCCCTTGTGTTGGAAGATATCAGCATTGCCGGGCCTACCAACGGTTCCGGTGTTGTCACATCGGTTTCCCGTCAAACCGCAGCCAGCAGTTTCAAGCTGTTGGCGGTGTTAACGAAATCGATCCCGGATACAACCACGGTCTTTATCGCCAGCGTGGAAAGCCATGGTAAGTAAAGTGTAGCATTACTTGCTGTCTTTGAATCGTTCCCCCAAACCTCTGGCACTTACGCGAAAAGGTAATCAAGTGAATCTGTTACGTATGGGGTTATTAAGGCTCATATTTAGGCCAACATCAGTGTCAGGTTCGTCACATTGCGGGAATTATTATATGGCTGAAAAATCTCCCTTACACTTTACCATTAGAACGACCGAGCAGTAAATGTGTTTTTGAACGATGGGCTTTCGTTTATCGCACTCTGATCGCGACACAGCTTTTCAGCCAATAGCAAAGGCGCGTGAGCTCAATGTTTACATGATTCAATTGTTTGTTTTGGCTGCGACAACAAGGTCCTGGGCCGTTGCTATGCCCTGCAGGCATGAAAAGCAAAAACTTTGGGAGCAATGCCGTGTCGAAATGAGCTTTCTCGTGTAAAATATGACTTAATATCGCGTAACATTTGCTAAAATTTTAGTAGCATTTATATAATAACAGTGTTTAATATCGCACTTGCTCAAAGTTTTATTATTGTATGGACCAACGGCTGTGGTAGTATAGACCAGGCGTCACCATAGTTGACCCTATATGCATCCCACCTTACAGCCTGGTCTGCGCCACTGTCCGGCTGTTACCGCCCGTATTACCATGACAACCAGAGCCACAGCGAGACCGAGAATTCCTTGGTCGACGTCAGTAACCCGCTGGTTGTCATGGTGTCAGACCGAACATACGACAGGACGGTACCTGTGTATGAGGAAGGTAAGTGTACTGGCTTTGCTAATAACAGATCTACTTCGATACTATCCTTACAGCTATATCAAGCTCAGTTAAGAAAATACCAAGTTTTTCTAAAATGTACATTGTTTCAATTCTTCTGCTTGATTAAGTAATGTATCTTATGTGCGTTTACGATAATGATAATTTTACCTTGAGTGACCAACATAATTTAGGGCAATTTGAGATAGTCTGAGATCCTCTACGTTTCAGTGAAAAAAAACAACAACACAAATTTAAACAAGACATTAAATAAAGCAGAACTTCAATGGCAGGAAGGGATCGAGAGAGAGAGAGAGAGAGAGAGAGAGAGAGAGAGAGAGAGAGAGAGAGAGAGAGAGAGAGAGAGAGAGGTACGTAGTCTAGACTATCCATTTCAGGGATGTACTGTCAGTGGAAGATCCGTGGAATCCCAGGTAGCCATCTGAGGCTAGACATTCTGGAGCCGTATGTCCAAATACAATCCCCAGATTGCCTGGATGACGGGTTCGTGGTTTATGACGGGCTACCTGAAGAGAGCACCTTGCACGGTTAGTGACAGACAGTTATTATCAGACTTACCTATTTTAAGAAAGAATACAGCGCCACTAAACAGCACAGCGATGGGTAGGGCAGGGCAGGGTATGGTGGGGTGGGGTGGGATGGGGTGGATTGGTATAGGGTGGGGTGGGAAGGGTGGGGTAAGGTTGAGGGAGTGGTAGGGTGGTGTGGGTGGGGTAGGGTAGGGTTAGGAAAGTTAGTGTGGATGAGGTGGGTGGGGTGGGTGAATCAGGCTTATAGTCGGCTTTCAACCACTCATGGTCATATCACTGACTGCAAGTTGGATTCAGTGGTGTATGCAGGTGTATGCGTGTGAGTTAATGTCGACCTTTCTTGTTTGGGCCGAACGATCTACACCCGACAGTTTTTGGGTGCCAAGCCACCGATTCAATTCCGCCACAGGTGAGCAGAAAGCAATCTATCTGGATGAGGTGGGTGCGGTGGGTTTAGGGTGGGGTGGGTGGGTAGGGTAGGGTAGGGTAGGGTAGGGCAGGATGGGATAATAGGGTATGGCATGGCAGGGCAGCGTATTATAGGGTAAGGTAGTGTATGATGCATTGGAATGCAATAAAACAAAGGTGCAGTATAGTACGTGTAATACAGTATATTACAATATAGTTGTACAGCACAATACAGTATATGACACTATTTAGAAGCATGCATAGACTTTACGTAAGAAACTAATGTTGGCATCATTGCTGTTCCAATATACCAGGACCGTACTGCAGTATCCGGGACCTCTCCAACAAGCGGCTGCTCCTGAACGGGGACACCGTCACTGTGGTGTTCTACTCTGACAGCCGTGGCTCAGAGAGACGAGGGGGGCTGATTAAAGCCCTTGTTAGTGTACAAGGTAGGATAACTGATATGTCCCCAGTTGTCACTAGGATGCTAGTACATCTCTCACTGCCCATTCTCATGTAACTTCTTCCATTAACCTTGTGGTTAAGGATTTTGTTTGGGTGCGGGCTTTGGGTTTGGTTTCTGATCGAATCAAACAAAATACGGTAAAATGGGATATCTTCAATATGTAGAATGCCTAGATAAAACACAATTCATGCACTACCATTGCTCATTACCCATTTGACCGCCGCCGCGTAGCATAGTGGTTATAGCGTCTGCTCGGGGTGCGGGAGGCCGGGGTTCGGTCCCCGACCGCGTCACACCAAAGATATAAGAAATGGGAGGTTTGCGCTTCTCAGCTTGGCGCTTAGCATTAATGAGTTAAGCAACCGACTGGGCGGCTCGGGGTCAGTATAGATGGTCTGAGTGATTCCTTTTTGCTCACCTGTGGCGGAATTGAATCGGTGGCTTGGCACCCAAAAACTGTCGGGCGTAGATCGTTCGGCCCAGTAATGAAGATGTGAACTTGGATATATCGAAGCCTGACACCGGTGGTAACGTTTTCATCATGTGACACTTTTATGAAGGTGACAGTATTTATTAACTCATCTCATAGGGATGATAAATCTGAATGGGAGACGTCTCCACGGAACACGTTCATACAGATCGAACAATGATTATCACCTCGTATGTAGCCAGCCACATGTCTGCCTTTGATCGCCCAAGGATATTCAGACTCATGTAAATAGATATGGAACGTGCCGCAAGCCCCACACTTTTAGCTGCATCTGCAATGTCTTCGTTAACAGGAGAACGTTTGAAATATGTTGGTACATGTACAGACCCGATATTTAATATGGAATATTTGGATTTGGATTTGGTGGTGGTATGGTTAACAAAGTGCGTCATTTCTGTATATCTGTCATAGCTAGGGTGCTTGCTGATTTATGAGATGTGTTGAGCTGAGGTGTTCCATGTTGAAATATATCGGAGAGCTCAGATACCAAAGTCTAAAAAACAAAAATCAAAATGTTCCATATTAAATATCGACTCTGCATATGATAGGTTACGTAGTAGTTTGTGCGTAGTAATTGGTACGTATCATTCACATGTGTTGTTTGAGTTTACGCGATTACTTGGGATGGCATCAGGTAGTGGATTGCACGGAACAGATGTTCTCGCCCACACCCTAAGAATCTGCGTCCACTGGGCCCTGCCTCGAAAATCAACCTTAAAAGCCTATGCTTGGGTCAGACCCCATTCACTGTATGTAGGCCTTATAGGGCGGTCAGGCTACTTCGGCAGTCTGGAACCATTTTAGACCTGTTTTGCCCCAGCGAGTCCGGTACTGCAGAGGACAAAAAAAATATCATGATACGTACACCTTTGTACAACTTAGCTTTAAGAATGTTCCAGAAATCCAGCGCTGGGTCCAGTTTCTGGAAAAATCTTAAGTCTAGAAGCGGACTTAAGTTCACTTATCACCTTGGTAGCCATTTCCTTTTCCATGCTTAAGAAGACTAGAGGCCTAACTATTGTTTGAGGAACTGGTTATGCTGGCTACGTACGTCATGAATCATTTTACCAGGGTTTAAAGCTGACTTTACCAGTGTTCTAAGCCAAGTCGGAGGAGGGGGAATATAACGTACATGTACATCGCATGTAGCTTCATGATGCTATTTTGTCAAATCTGCCACCTCATGATATCAATCAAAAGAATGTGGTGAGATATCATCTTTAAAGCCATTGAATAAAGCTTTATCCAGTAGCGCACACTGGAAAGTATTTATTGGTCAAGAACGAATCCATAGTTGGATGTAACTCGTCCACCATGGCCACGATACATGTACAGTGAAACTTTTATATAAAAACCACCCTAGGGACCAACGCAATTTGGTCCTTACACACATGTGGTCTCTATATGCAGGCTCAATAACATGGAAAGTATACCCCTGGGGACCCGTAAAATGTGGTCTTTATAAGCAGGTGGTTTTTATATACAGGTGGTCTTCAGAGCAGGTTGACTGTATAACAATATTACAAAAATATATACATATATAACTTTCAAGAAGTTGCTCTTGACAGCGCAAAAAACCCAAGATCGTACACTTTGAAGTTTCCAACTAAAAATCCCATCATGCCCTCATCCGTGTACGACCATCAACTACTGATGGCTCAAATATGTCTAATTAGGCCAGTAAAGATAGTCGCTGTGACTTTCTTTTACACATGTCTAAAATTTACATGTGCACAGAAAACATCGGAACATAAATTAAAACGGCCACACTGAATGTGGAACCAGCTTCCATTTACGACAATTGGTGGGGTCGTCAATATGCTAAGTGTGGCTGTCTAGAATGCCGCAAAGCGACGTACACGGCCGCTCTGCACAGAATTAGTATTACCAGGATCCCTGTGACATTCACCCACACGGATTGGATCAGATCAAGTGACTGAACATAGAATTTTCCTTCGAAAGATGTCACCCCATTCTTGTGACACGTAGGCACCCTCGACACGCTGGGTGACGTGCAGGTAATATTCGGTCCGTCGCCAACTTCCAGTCCGACCATTCCTCCATAGACGTAGTAGAAGAGGCTGAAATATTTTATCCCACCTGACCAAAAACGAGACGCGACAGTAAAGAAACCCGACGCTGCGGTGAAGAAATAAATCGCAGTGTTTCCAAAAGCTCCGCCTCTAACTCTGCCAAGAAGTACCACGACGAGCATCATGAGCGACTGGACAGCTAAATTCTCAAAAAGATATATTCCTAAAAATGCCAAGAACGTGCCAGCATCTGCCCAAAGACCGGCCATCCAGTATGCGATCGCTATCTGTACCGATGGAAGCGTCCCCCAAAGGAGTAAATCTGTACTCATGGTGGCCAGGAAGTATGCGGACAGACGATACAGACGAGCGAAGCGCTCCTTGGTCAACATCTCTAGCTGCAGAGGGTAAAGGTCCAACGTTGTTGCCAGAGCTCGAAATCCATTCCGTATAATAAGTTGAGCGATGAGACCGTCTCTGGACCTCAGCGCTTCCTCAGCCCGCGGGAGCTGATAAAACAGGCAGCCGAGGAAAAGGCCAATGATAAGGCACTCTGCTAGCTGGAAAGGGTGAACGATCCATCGTACCGCCTGCTTAAGGCTTCTCTCCAGCAGCGTCCTGAATTGGCGAAGGAATCCAGTTTTCCATTTCCTGCTTTCTGGTTTATCTGGAGTAGCCGGCCGCCTGTTCTGAGAAACATCACTGGGTTCTACAATACCACCACTGACTCCTGCCACCACTGGTTGTATCTCGGCAAGCTTCTCGGCGGAAGTTTCGTCGGAGAGTATGTCCAGAAAGAAGTCAGCCGGATTTTGCGTGGAACCACAGCGGAAGCCGACGGAATCCAAACACCGGAGGGCCTCCTGTAACCCACCTTGGTACGCTGTCCTTCCCGCGTACATGAGCAAGATGTCCTCAAACAGGTAGACCATTTTACTGGAAGGCTGGTGAACGCTGCAGACGACAGTTGCCTTGAATTCTCGAGCATACTGATGAAGAAAGTTCATTATTTTCAGCGCCACTGTAGAATCCAGTCCCGTGGTCGGCTCATCCAGGAGCAGCACCCGTGGTTCACCAAGCAGCTCGCACGCTATGCTTGCTCGTTTACGCTCTCCGCTGGACAATTTGGGCTGCGTGATGTCCCCGATCTGGGTATCCATGCATGACGTCAGCTCTAGCAGGTCCACCAGCGATTCGACCCGGTGTCGCACGTCTTTCCCGGATACGGCTTCATTGACTTTCAACCTGGCATGAAAGTAGAGCGTTTCGGCCAGTGTGAGATCGCCAAAGAATAGGTCCATCTGAGTCACGTACGATACCTTGTGTAACGTTTCTCTGCTTAGAGCTACACCGCCCAGCCGTATACGCCCTTCCTTCACTTTGTACTGCCCATACAGTGTGTTGAGCAGCGTCGTCTTCCCGCAGCCGCTAGGTCCCATGATGGCCAGTACCCGCCCCTGTACTGCATGTCCGTGCACACCTTTCAAAACCGGGAAACTTTTGATATCCACCTTCAATCCGGAATAGACGAGATCATATTCACTATATTCCTGTGACGGAAGCATTCCTCAGACATTTGTTTCTCTCGAAACTGATCCCACGGCCTGCTTTTAACGTTAAATCATGCATATAGTTACATGTAATTGGTGGCACAATTACTCTGCACATTTACTTCCATATGAGATTGTATAACATCTGTACAAGTGCAGATTAAAGTTTGAAATCCGTTTTCATGTACTGGTGCAAGGCATTTTGAGGTCAGGCAGTTATCGTTCGTCTCATATACAGTAGCCTAAAAGTCCACTCGAGCATGCCGCTACTCTGTTAATGTGCACAACAGTAAGTCAGGTGACGTAGTGACATTTGTCAAATTGGGGTCATACCCTCACCGCCAACCTCTCGCCTTCTTGTGAAGAAATGGATGTTGTTTAAATGCAGTCTTGCGGCCATGTCGCCTTGCACGTCCTTTCTGCTTGCCATACAGAACAGCATGTACATAAATTAGCATAGAATATTAGCATAGATAAATTAGCACGGATATCTATTCCATACAGCAAATACAATTTGCGTAGGGATTCCAGGGTCAAGGTTATTCTACCCCTTGTTTTTATTTCGCATTTTACATTATATGAGTATAACAATATTACTAGAGCTACGTCTATGGAACTCCTAATACAATAGCTATGTCGAAACACTAACGTTATCGACCTTCATATTGAGATATTAGAACAGTTATAGTACAAATTTACATGTATACGTAATGTGGATTGGAATACATGCACAGTACAGTGTGAGTGAGGGGTGTTAACATGTCTTTGACATTCTTTCAGTCTCCTAGCAACGAGGAACAAGGTTTTATCAAGCTCAGCTGCTTGACATATTACCAAGGTCATGTGTGTAAGTGTTTCTGTGTATACTTTATTATATCCCTGTTACAGAGTTGTTTAGACTACATGTAAATCTTTGTAAACATGGCTGTACACTGCAGCCCTCAGAGCGGTGTGTCCTGTACAAGATCGGTGTCAAACTGCACTCCCAACTGTCTCCGAACTTCGTCCATGATCCAAGCAATCCTCCGACTGGTCTCATGTGACACCAATGACATTTCGGTGTCACCTTTATTTTGGAAAAAAGGCGAAAAGAAAACACACTCATGTAAAATACTTAAGATCACACAAATAATAGAAGCAGTTAATTCAACTTATTTGATATTGTAGATAAGCTCAGTTAACTTGATAAGTACAACTACAAAAACTGCCGTGATCATACAATAGTGCCACTACGATCTTGTGCATGGTATGTGTAAGCCTACCACTTTCTGCAGGTTATAGTGCCCATATTACGTGACCATACAACAGGCCAAAGCAGTTCTAAAGACAGGGGTTCTAAAGTTCATAAAAAAGTGCAAAAATATTCGATTCTAGGCTAGTCAATCACAGCCCTGGATATAAAATATACAAACTTTTCGGAGCACCTCGGCCTAGAAGTTTAAGGATCAATGCCATAATATCAAAGATCAGTGCATATATCACCTATTAATCGACACCTCAGGATGAATTTCTGGTCATTTACATCATGAATCTCATTTATAAGATACCTACACAGCAAATTAAATTTTCAAATCTGACTTGAAAATATAATTACGTTGAACCTTCCATCCCTGTGGTTAATACCCACCACGCAGAAGACTCTCTCGTACAGCCTGGGCTTCATATCGAAAGCCTCCCTGACCCTCGTACACCCACCCCTCCATCTCCATCAACAGGTGTTCTTCTCGTCCTGACGGAAGATCAAGCTTCGATGGACAATAGAAATACTCCGGAATCTACAATTAAAAACAGCTCGGCTATGCACATTAAAATCACCCCCAAAGGTTAGTGGTCCTGGCATTCGGTGACCATTTTTGTATCAGTGGGCAACACACATAATAAGGAGTAAGCAAACGTGAGTATCTATACGCATACCAAGAGTATCTGGACCTATACACGTGAAGCAGGCTATATACCGCCGACCTGTAATGAAGCATGGTATACACCGGAACCTGTAGTTACTGATGATCTTCTTTTAAATGGAGATGTTGATTTTGTTCTTTCAAAAAGCCATAGTTTGGCCCAGGTGAAGCCATTTTAACTTTGGAATATTTTGGGCATTGTAGAGGCATTACAAAAGAAATTTACGTTAAGGTCCCTTAGTGCAAGTCTGGCGGTCGATACATGTCTTGACCTTTATAATTCCTTTGCTACCCATCACTGTTGCCATATTGGGTAAATCGCAGCTAACAGAAATCTTCAGAACCGCCATCCGGTTGCCTGGATACATCAGAGTGATGTTGGAGGTGTCGTCCACTCCTGGAATACACCTACACAGTATATATCGATATATCACAATGCAGTAGTAGTAGTAGTAGTAGTAGTAGTAGTAGTAGTAGTAGTAGTAGTAGTAGTAGTAGTAGTAGTAGTAGTAGGAAGAGGAGGAAGAGGAGGAGGAGGAGGAGGAGGCTACTACTACTGCTACTACTAAGTAGCAGTAGTAGTTTTATTTATTATAGTGACTTGCGTTTACATTGTTCACATATATCTACAAACAAAACATGCAAAATGTACACAGTAAATACGTCCAGCCCATTTGGGCTTATAAGTCCATACATTTTTATGAGTAAACACGAGACACCAAAATAGGTCACACGGCAGTCAAAACTCCACGTCT
>JAAUYG010084330.1_pt1 | contig 16189 bp, 9 predicted proteins | sample 7278091 | NCBI WGS metagenome assembly JAAUYG01 (sample SAMN14350201, study PRJNA611818) | marine sediment metagenome | isolation source: surface marine sediment (0.6m) | place: French Polynesia: Moorea | collected 2018-08 | reverse complement strand
TTGTTCCTATTGTGTTGGAACTTAATATTTTTCGTTTCAGCAATCATGGCTATTTTTGGCCTATTGGTGGACGTGGAGTACTTGCTCTATAAAGTTCATGACAGGTTTGGTGGACACAGGGGAGGGAATCACTCGTATCGATAAAAAGCTCAAATGTTGGCTCAGCTCCCACAGCCAGCCTGACAAAAGCGATGCCGCGCTACCATAAATCCCGGCTGGATGTGTGCAAGTGTTGGAGAAATCATTAGAGATAGCTGCTGTAATTGCGCTTAGGGAAATGGATCGGGCTGATTAGCTTGAGGTTCGTGGCTATATCGTCGTCCTTCCAGGCCGCTCGCTGCCATGTTTAAAGACAGAGGGCGGTTAACAGATGGGAGTCTACCGCTTGAGGATAGATACTATCCATTACCGTCTGGGACTCTCTCCAGCAGGCCGACCACTTAGCAGATCCCTCCAACGGAGTTCAGAGACGCCGAGTCGTTTCTCATCCTCATTCTCCACCTTTTCCGCGCTTGTTTATTCATGCAGTGTCTTGAAGGGCGACGCCGATCGCAGACGCGACAACAGCACAGGACGGGGTGGAGGTCGTTGATACATCACCTGGTGCAATCTGTCACCTCGCGGCGCATTATCACCAACACCTGAGCTGTCAGTGCTCTGGACTTGACACAATAAGGAGCGGTCGCACTTAGTCATGGCCTGTAAGAAGCTGTATGAATATCCGAAAGCCCGATGAAATCAATCTTTCTAGGGAACTAGGAGTTCACGTGAAGGAAATAGCGACGGCTACGTAATTACTCCTCCTGACGGAGCTGCGACAAATCTCGTCCGGACCGATACTACACGCATGAGTTATCTACATCATGCATAACATACAAACTACCATGCAACCAAGATCGCACATGAATATCCGAACTCTGATAGCAACGGTAACGTGCATACAAAGTTCATCAAGTGCAGACCGAAAAGCTTCTGAGAATCTTTACTGCTTGTATTGAACACTTTCTCCAAAAGACGGCTGGCTATGAAACTGTATCTCCAAAAAAGACGAAGCGGGTTTACTGCCGTGAATCAATTCTTCCGCACAAAACTTGCGCCAAAGTACAAGCCATTGACACCCTGTTGTAATATGAACCTTAATCTATAAACACTAAGGGCCTTTGCCTGGAGCAATTTCTTACACCGAGACTACCAAGGAGGCTCGAGTGCTTCTGAGAACACATCTGCAATAAGACAATGGCAGATTTTAAATGAATCTAACACTACTGATACCTTGCTGATGCTGCTGGTTCCTAGCTCGTACTGTGACCATGTAGGCCTTTTTGTCAGGTGTCACCTCAGCTGCATTGTGCCGTCTCCGGAAACCATGATAGAAAGGACAAAGAGAAGAAGTTACTCCTCCATCGTCCCTCCCATAAATTACATGTACAATGTTTTCTGTCGTGTATGAAAAATCTCGGATCAAATTCGTCTCATGTATATGGCGTCATATAATTTATTAACTGTTCTACATATTAAACAGTGTTTATAGATATTGTGTCGCTACTAAACTCCGCCAGATCTGCTGACCGGGCTTTGATGCTCCTCCGTGTGCGTGTGTGCGTGCGTGCGTGCGTGTGTGTGCTCGCGCCAACAAAATATCTCAAAAGTATTAGTAGTATTCCACCCATCAACTTCATTTTCGGTAGGAGCTTTTCCCCGAACCCAGAGATGAAGTAAGGTGGGTGGGTGTGATCCGAAAGTTTGGTCCAATGAAGAAAAAAATCGGGAGGAACTTTGCAAATGCCTAGAACACCTAAACGGTGAAAGACAGACATGTAGTTACCATTAGGCACTAACAAGAAGTCACACAAGGAGCGGCCAATGGCACAATCAGATTTGACATTGAGTGACATTGTAAGGCCAGAGTCAAGGTCGCTCAGATTTTGAAGGCGTATATCTTGTAAAGGACCGCAGTTAGGCCATATGTTATTAAGAACTAATAGGAAATCTATCAGGAGTCCAATGACGCCATCAGAATTGCCCTTGAGTGACTTGAAGGTCCAAGTCGGGGGAACACGGGCTTTTACGGATTATATCTCGTAAAGGAGCTGGTTTCGGCCATATACAGTGAAACCTGCCTTAAAGTCCACCTGAAAAACAGGGATAACCTGGGAATTAAGGACAGCTTCTTCAGTCCCTAGGTCTATTTAGTACATAGAAGTAGACCTGAGAAATAAGACCACCTCAGAATTCAGGACAGTTTTTGACAGTCCCTAATTCCCAGGTTTCACTGTATTACTATTAAACACCAATAGGAAATCATATATGGGTAGTCCAACGATGACATAGTCCATGGAATATTAATTTGGATATTGCTTAAGATAATTTGTGGGCGGGAAGGGTTTGCTGCTGTCCCAGAGGTCTGTCTTGTTACATTTGATACACCCAACGGCATTTCTTAAGTGTCACGCTTTCTTATGGGTATTTGAATGCTATAGCTTTACTCCTCTATTTGAATATTGCTAACACCTAGCCACTTGTGTTGAACGGCGCATTTAAAGTTTCGCTTTTATAAATTTCCTGTTGAAGTTCAAAATGGTGGCATTATCATAAATAAGTTTGCTGATGACAATTGCCATACTTTGAAGGGGGTCTTCAGTTTCTAAAAGCTTACATCATTTGGGCGTTTATGTAAATGAAACATTTTACACACAGTATTCAAGACGTAATACCTCATCATTCCGAAAACTAGTCACACATGTGTATTTTGATTAAGTGAAGTATGATACAATTACAACAGACGTTTTGTAAGCGAAAGAGAACAGGTATGTGTCATGACCACGGATGAGTTAAATGTTATTTAAAACTACATGTATTAACGTACAGTACGAACATGCTGTGCCCCCACCCCCTTGGTATTGGAAGGTTGGGGAAGGGTTCCCCAGAGAAAATTTTGGGGTTGTTTGGGCTCTGGTGGCCTCTGAGAACATTAGAAATTTCAGATATGATGCGTATACCTTAAGGTCAAAATAATTGTATGGTACATTTATAGGACATTTTACCAGGTAATATGAAGAGGGGTGGGAATTAGGAGTTCAGTAAAAATTAGAATTTTAGGTATGCACTGAAGTGTTCTGAGAGTGATAGAAATTTCACATCCAATGCACAATTTAGAAAAAAGAATTAGATGGTACATGGGGGGCGGGGGTAGGCTGGCTTTTGCCCCCCCCCTCCCTAGCTCCCCCCCTCCCAAACCCGCATCCGCCCCCTGATTTGATATTTATATTTATACCTTATAACTATTCCCATTTTGTGGAACAAATCAATATTATTATTTTTTTATTATTATAGAACTTGCTTCTTCTGCCAACCAATTTCAAATAAAGGTTATTGTTTCTTAAGGCACTGCGTTTGTTGAAAGCCTCATTACACGCTGAGGTGTATTTGAAACAAATGGGTGTTTGTTACAATTTTGAAAAGTTCAAAAAATGAAAAAAAAAGATGTAAGTTAAAACTGATAAGAATTGGATCTTCATAGTTCATTCAAGAACTGATTGGTCGGCTCCCATTATAGTTTGTTCCTCTGCTTACAGGAGGAATGGAATGGCGAATACACAGAGGAGTCCCTGTCAAGTGATGGTAGTCCGAAGTATTTTTTCTCTCTGTCTCGCTGGACGCTATCAGCAGAAAGCAGAAGATTGCAGTCACTGTCCTGGGAGGTCGACTGAGTGAAGGCCAGCTCCAAAGCATTGATCTCGCTCTTGGAGCTTGCCAGGATCTCACTGCATCGGGAAAGACAGACAAAGTTCGCCCTGAAAAATGAGGTGGTGTTGTACAAGGTTGTATGTTCGGATTTAAGCAACTACTTATTAAACATCATCTGGAGGTTTTACAGTTTTTGTTCTCACATCATGTCACTAGCTTATAAATAAACAAATTATTTCCAATCAACTTATCTCCAAGACAACCTCTTTCATTTCCGCTGGGGGGAACCCATTGTCAGCCGGTCTCTACACATCAGGTAGATATTACCAATATCTCCACCCTCGCGCCTTTTTAATTAACATTTTTGGTTTTGCCTTGTTATTTTGTCATTCTGGCGTCTGTCATTTCAACTTCTCCAGATTGATCGGGGAGACGTTTCTTTCAGCAGAATGTTGTTGCAGCCGGGAAGCTCCCCAACTCGGAGCATGGCATGCCTGAAAGATATCAGCAACCGTTGATGGGCTACCCCACTTTATAGGTCGACTCGGCTTTCGGGCGTTGCCGGGAATCAATACACAGGGGACAAAAAGTCAATGTGGCGACTGACAAGGAGCGTCGATTAGCATCCGGGATACGAACGGATACGGACAGGGATCAATTATCCTGTAACAGGGCAGATTTCCGCGCAATAGATCAGGGGTAATAATCCGCTGCAATTGCAGTTATCGCCGGACAGTTGCTTGTTACTTTTCAAAAAGATGTAACCAATAGAACGCTTGGACTGAATGCAGAATCGTTGGGCCATAGTCACCTCGCACGGGCGGGGGTGCTTGTCGTTGTAACAGGTTCCCACTCATCTCGTCTCATTTCATGTTATTAAAATATCTACCAGTATAGAGTTTAAGATACTGCGCAGACTGTGTAATGTTCCTGAAAAATATTAAACAAAGAACCAAGGAGTTAACAGTTGAGAAACGTTATATTGAATTTGTGATATGCAATTTTGCATGAAATTCCTATCTGATTCAGAATGCACGAAGTAGAGCTACAGTTTAGCATATTTTATGCATTCGGCCGTTCTACGGGATATCAATGACCCCAAGCCAACATAGTCCTCTGTGTGTGAGTCAGGCTAACACGGCCATACAAAATAACAACCAGATAATTCGAGATATAATGTTCGTGTCGTACTCTGTACATTTAGTTCATTGTTGGCTCCTCTGTTGCCATGTTTCACCATGGATGTAAATAGGTTATACCGGAATTTTTTTGGCATCTACCGGGTATGTATCATGAGTATAGTGTATGATACTGGGTTAAACCTGCTCTGAGGAGCACTTATTGGCCAATCTTGACAAATGCGCTGTGACATCGTATTTTTAGGCATAGATTTTCTTCGCTGTATGGCGACTGAACAAAAGTACAAAATATGCGCTGTATGCATCAATTAAAAATGTATGAAAAAAATTCAATCGGAATTAATTTCCTTCTCAGTTAAATCAGATGAGCCTATCCTGTGTCTATCAACGCTTAAGTAACGCAATTCAGTAGCGGGAATGATGTTAACAGCAATCTTTTACCTAGCAGCTAACAGGATATAGAAGAGAGCTCGTAGTTATTTGGTCGAGCTGAGCAATTCCCCGAGTGCACGCCCTTTGTGTTCTACTCCTATGGCAATCTGTGGAAAACTTAAATTTTCCCCCAGAAAAAAGGCCGACCACCCGCACAGCGTGATTGCCATATCCAGCACTTCCCCAACTTGACACTACTTTCAGGAAGGACAAAAACACCTTGAAAAAGAGACAAAGGCTGACATTGGCCCGGTGAAGCAGCGCCGCTATCCCCGCTGCGAGGCCTGCCATTCAGCCGTTACGGAGTGGGTGTCAGCTAACGAAGTGGCGCAGTGGCAGCGATCAAGTGGCCAGACTTCCGCAGACCGGGCTAACAGCCAGCCAGCGCCACCATTAGCCTAATGGGCTCGTACCTAGGGCCATTTGACTATTGTAGCCGCTTAAAACGGTCAGGTGTAGCAATCGACTGAGGCTTACGAGTAACCTCAGAAGTGTAAGACAAAAGTCTTCCCCTTTGGGTATGAAAGAGACTGAGCGTGTAAATTGATCACTCTGGAATAAAAGAGCTCCGTATTATCGAGCCGGGCGACCAGCGCTGATGGCTTTGACGCTTTCTTCTGCCCTGTTACTCAGAGACTTAACGGCAGGTCGGCGGCTTTGGTGTGTCTTCTGGAAAGGCCGCCAACTGGCTCTTTCTCACAGGCCAAAAAGACGTGATGCCACCAAAAGGAGACTGTCGTCTGGGGATGAAGCTGAAGTGTGCGAAAGAATGGATGCCTGCGAAAAAAGTGACGTATTCATGTCACGACGGCTGCCTTTGACAATGTGACAAGCAGGAAATGCACAAGTCTTTCTTCCAAGGTTGCACCTGCACATTTGTACACTGTACTTTTTTATTTCACAGGTTTTCGTCGAGGGGACTGTACATTAACATATGCAGTTATATCGATATTATATGAATACAGAGCAAGTCATATGCAGTTGAAGGGATACCATGACATCAGTTGTATACTTATACCTGCTATTTCACTGCACGGTCTGGCATCGTATTTTCCCATTGCCACCGTGGACCTTTCGCTTTATAATTAGATTCAAAATATGCATAATTATTATCCTATATATACATGTAAAGAAAGGAAACCGAACCTTTGCCGCCAAGTATAAATGACACAACAAGATATAGGCGCAAAGAAAAATATGGTTATTAAATAGGTCATAATAAACATTTTGCTAACTTGGGCTAAGTTTGACCACAAAAGAAACATACATTCAGGGATCAGCCTAGAATGGGGTCGGGTTAATTGTAATAGCACTGTCTTCAAAGAAAGAGAAAAATATCCACTATTTTTACTATCCGTGTGCGTGTGATTGCCTTACCTTATTAGCAACAGGCAAAATCAAATTATCGGTTTCTCAATGCTCGAGGTCACATAACAAATTACACAAGGCCAGAAGTCGATTACGCCGGTGTGATGGCTGTTTGTAGGCATTGGTATTGTACTCCAAATTTCAGCTCCGCTCCAGGGCTGCTAGGTCCTTATTTTTCTTACTTGGATAAATCACCATACGATTACTGGAAGAAAAAAAGCGGTATGTATGGTTGTAAATGTAGGAATAGGTATCCAAAATTTTAGTTATATATACATGATAAAAGATAGAAGAAACAATACCAAAACGATGCAAGATTACGGTGGCAACTCCTACGAAGGACTTAGTAAGTCATAAGATCATAAGTCCTCTGTAGGAGATAAGTATAGGAGATCAGCATGAGATACTAAATCCCACGTAGGACATATGTCCCACGTAGGAGATTGTACATGTATATCCTATGTCTCCTAAGGAGATACATGCATAGGATTTACTAAGTCCCTCAGATTAGATAAGTCCTACGAAAGACTTGCCAAGTCTTGCGTCATCGTACAGTTAAGCTATAGATCCGTACCAGTGATTAATATGTGGCATCAATAGGAAGTTATTTAAAGTTCAAATATTGATTAGTTGTTTGTGTATAGCCTGGTGTATACATTGTATAGTGTAATGTATCGTGCTCGCACAATATCTAAAGTATATATCCGAGGCAGCTCATGTCGGTAACACAAGGTTAACGTGCATTTAGATCTATATAAAGATTAAAGAACCGCCGACCATTTGCTGAGAGAAGTGTTAGGCAACTATCCAATATCCGATCAGTGTTGTTGTGATACCGGACTATGGGAGCATTATAACAAGCCCAGGACTTGATCTAATGCACTCGAGAGAGCCAGATTCAGGTGAGAGGCTAAGGAAATTAGATTATGCAATACTAGAACAGGCACTGTGAGATTGCAGGTTTCGATTGTCATCTGTTGCCGAACCACCCTGTCATCGCATTTCTTCAATAAACGAGATAGTCAGGAAACGAAGGGAAAACGCTTGAGTACCCCCTGACAGTTCAGGTAGGTTTTCTGGAGAGCTTCGGATGATAGGTCATCTCACTAAATGTATTAGTCAGAGGCTCAGCAGTATAGGCAAGTGACAGCAGATCCTATGAGCTTATAACATTCCAGTCCTCTGAGACATTGAATGTGCGGTCATATGGTATTTCATCCTCAGAGAGAGGTATCCTGTAGACAGAATCCAGAAGAGCAATCTGTAAGAGGAAACAGGCGATGCTACAGGTCCTGAAGAATATCAAACCCCCTAAACACAATCACCGTGGTGGATTTGTAGCTAGGCTGCCACCACAAATGCGTGAGGGTGAGTTGGGTACTAAGGCACTGCATAGGCCTGAAGTTAAGCCTAAGTCCAGCACAGAAACGTTATCAGAAGCCCAGGACCAGCACGGCCCAAGCCCACAGTTCACTTTTGTTAGCCCAGGTCCAACGTCCAACCCAGGTCTGACTGTATTAGACCCAAGCCCAGCCCGGGCCCACAAAAAATTAGTTTTTTTACAGCCCAAACCTGGCCCAAGCCCTAGCACAATAGTCCTCACACTTTTAGGCTCATGCCCATGTAAATTTCCTCTTTTTAACTGTTATATATTTCCCCACTGCTAGCCTTGGCTGCTAAAAGGACATTACTTTGAAAAGTTGTTACTTTGAAAATGACAGACTGTCTGCATTACATACATGTATCCTTCTCCACCACTCCTACTTTAAACCGAATGACATAGTGTTGGTATAGGTAACAGGTAGTAACATTCAAGAGGAGGCAATAGGCATTGAAGCCTGAAAGACTAAAAATAAGATACGATATGCAACCCTTTATGACAAATCGAGTTTACCCCTTTGTGTGATTTGGGGAAATAAGAAAAGACGGGGATATTTGTAACGTTATCTCCCCTCCCAGACCCGAGAATCCTCGGTGGTGGTGACGGGGATGGAGGGTGGGAAGCGAAATAGTATCGTAACATCTCAGCTTGCTTTCGGTAAAATTTTCAATGTGAACTGGTCGAGTGAAGGAAGAGTCAGATTTTATATACTACGCACCCCCATATCGCTGTAGCCCTGGAGCCCCACCTGGATCTCGCGTGTACCCAAAGCCGGGACACGCCACGGTAGAGTGGTGGACTAAAAGGTTGCTAGTGGAGAAAATAGGCTATCTTGTTGCTCGCCATAAAGTGCTGAATACAGAAGCTGCAGCAAATTAAGACACTAACCAAACCGAGCAGTAGAAAGCATGCACAAAGGAAACAGATCTAACAGATACTGATCCCACGACAGTGCATTACCAACTGATTGTTCAAAATTTGACTGCCACTGGGTGGCCTAGAGCTGGCTAGCCCCTGATCAAATGCCATATAATAGCAATTGGATCAATAGGATAAGGTGTGTCTGTTGCCTGCTTGATGCAAGACTATGGGCAGGCTGAGGGTACCTGGGCACCTGGTATGTTAGGTTAAGAGGTTTATCCGCTTCCAACTTCAAAGTTCACTGCCAAATTAGTATAAGAACTACAGCTTATCACGCTTCAAACTCACCCAACCACACAAACATGCAATTAGAATTATCTAATAGTTGCCTAGACAGGAAACACCTCGAAGTTTGAAGAATATTTTAATGAAATATCAAAGGGACTTACTTAACGATGCTCATACACCTACTTCACTAAGATAAAGAGCACAGTGATGTTTTAGACTTTAAAACGGTTTTATTTTAATACTACCATTCATATTTTTTTTCGCATAACACAGTTCAGCCCAAGCCCCACCCAGGCACATCATGATGCAGCCCATACCCGGCCTATGCCCAGAATAACTACCAGAAATTGAGCCCAGGCCTGATCCGGTCCAGTGAAGAGAGAGCCCAGGCCCAACCCGGGCCAGTGTCAAACCATTTGTTTTTACCCAGCCTGGCCTATGGGCCATGCACTGAGCCGGAATTGGGCCTAAAGCCAGGCCCATGCAGGGCACTATTGGGTACACACACATGCACACCATACCTCCCTCCCTCCCTCCCTCCCTACAAGAGAGATAACACCACACGTGTTTTGGGGGACTTGTCTCAGATTCATCTCTATCAGAAATCCAGGGAAATTACAATGACCAGAGCTTCTTCAGCAACCAGTCATAGTGCCAGACGGGTCTGAGAAAATCCACCGGCCATGGTGACAGTCGACAAGCAGCCGTGTGAGAGCCCAAGGGATATTAGCCTACTTTGTGGAGCAAACTTCAATTCACAATACTGGACTTTCTTGGTTGGAAATCAAGACTACGATTTTTACGGTCGACCATGAGGGAGCCATACTGAAGGTGATTGTTGCCATGGGAGAGACGTCCCAGGAACTCTTGACACGGAGTGTCTATATCCTGAGCATCTGGAAGAAGAGAATTGCTGAGGGAGCCTTCTGGAATATGCTAGGAGAAGAGATTGCTTCGCATGCCGAGGAGCATCCATGGGACATGGAGCCAGAATCATTTGCTCTGGCTACCCATCCAGCTGCTGTGTCAAAGAAGATACTAACACGAACTGCTGATGTTTGGGGTCACTCCTGCAGCTGTAGCTGGACCAGGCAGAGCCAGAGCATCCTGCTGGCCTCTAACCAAAGCTCTACACGCTGCAGGGATGTTGGTGGAGGTGAATAGGCTTGGTATGCCAATGCCAAGAGAGCACACTCCCTCTGGATAATCCAGAAGAACTTCTGAGCACTTGACGATGGAAGCAACAGCTTTGTTGGGTGGCTACTTATCGGGCATCTCAGCAGTTGGTCGGTGATGATGTGCTTCACAAGCTAAGCTGTTATCTCACATGGTCATACTCAAAGAACTCAAAAAGTGATGGGCAACCTCAGGTTGCAACAAGTACCTATTATGAGACAGAGGAATGAGAACCGATCATCAGAATGGGTACCTGGAGCTAGCCAAGCAGTTTGAAGGTGCAATAGAAAGTTGTCAGGTCGGGCTGACAGGATCACAGCTACCTATTCCACGACCACATGAGGACTGCCGAATGATTAAACCAGGGTTAATGTTATGGCCAAGACAAAAGGGTTTCAGAGAGAAGAGAGTGACCAGGTCGACAATTCGAGAAATAATCTTCCCGAGACTTCCCAGCTGATGGAGCAGGTATTGGCCAAGTTGGGTGACTACGCTCATCTCGGAATAAACCCAACGAGCTGACCACCCACTAATAGGCCAAACAGTGTCTTAAGTGCGGATTGAAACAATAAAAGTCGCCCACTTGGCCTAGGTTCTGATCGGATGACAAGGGCCACGGTAGATCACCATCCACAGATTGAGGAAGGTCCCATAGCCGAGAAGGATCCCCACAATGTTATCAATGTAGGTGCCATGGTCACTTAATAAGTCACTGTGCAAGTACAGACTATTGTGCCATAGGAGCTAATATACTGCCGAAAAAGAAGAAGGATAGTCCATAGGAGCCCAGGGGGCAAGGGGAGCACAGATACCCCCACCTCCAAACCCACTTCACACTAAAACAGGACACAGCCAGTACAATGGAGTGTACAGTGTTGGATTGCCCATGGACAGAATGAACTACAGTCTACAAACCCAGGAAAAGAAGCAGAGTCTACAAGTCTGAGAAAAGAACTGGTAGAATAACTACAATTGTCAAATCCAGACAAAACCTTGTGCAACAAAAGTATCCAAGAGGAAACCCGTTCGAGTACACCAGACAACAGCCAGAAGTTAAAGCCTTACGGGCACAAGGGCTGTTGGTTGATACCAGTCATTCCCCATGGAAAGTCTACTCTGGCTATGCTTGCCACTGGAGCCTCTTGCAATATGTTAGGGAGGCGTTATACACGAGAATATCCAGACTTCTCAGCCTTTAGTCTTATGACATGATGAGATTGAAAGTGGAAGCTGTGGGAGGTAGTTCCATACGTGCACTGGGAATCACCACACTACAGCTGGGAATTGTATCGCAACTTGTGAGTACAAAGTCATCATCAGTGCACAGAAAGAGACAAAAGCCAGAAACTGTATCATCAATTCCAATTTTTTCAACACATACAGTTGCGAGTTATCTCTGTGAATGAGCCAGAGTGTGAAAGACACTTCAAAGAGCCGCCGAGTGACCAGCAATGAAGTTATAGGGAATCCAATTGGATCCAATTGGAAGTTCAGAAGAGGTAAATGGGTTTGGAGAGTTTAATCCCGTGTGGGCAGCAAATTGTGATACACTAACCATGGATCCTGGTTGCTCATGACCAAGATTAGTCAGTGACATATAAGACCCAAAGGCATGATGGCCAAGCCAGATTATTTGCACATGGAAAGCTAATCCCTTAGCTGCCCGATTTTGGAGAAGAACTCCACAGCTGGTTGGCTGCTGAGGAACCAGGAGGAATCCAAAACCAAAGGATGCAAATCCCCAACCAGCCGGTGCCTGTTGCCCCGAGTAACCCATGAGTGCAGCTAAGGAGGTGCCTGCACCTATTGAACCTTGGCCATGCCGACTGAATCCATACCTGAAGCCAGTGGCCAGTCCCGCAGCCCTGACAAAGCATTGTTGTCTATTCAGTGGATACTCCTTGATGTTCTGTGAAGTCCGGTTAGCTACTATGTAAGCTATTAAGCACACAACGGCGATCACCACAAACCGAAATGATGTGCATACACCCTTAGCTATAGTTTGTGTTGTAAAGAGCACCATTCAGGTTCCAAATAAATAATTTCGTTACAAATATGTGTGTTTATGGTAATATCTAAAGCAGAAGGGTACTGTGTACATGCTAGGCAGTAACTAGGCAGAAATAACTAATAAAAGGCTATGACTGAGGCATAAATAGTTTTGCCTTGTTAGCTTGATAGTTAGACGTCTGAGGAAGAGGGCCCTCAGACCCTGTTTTTCTTTCATTTATTCTCAAGAGATTGGCTAGTACAATAGGAATAGGTCATTTCCCGGTTGCGGTTTGTCCTCATTGATTTTGAGTTGTTAGGATGACTGGTATTGAGCTATAGTCAGTGCTAGGCACAATCCACACCTCGAAGGATCTGTGGAAATACTGATCTAGCTGTGCCACAGCATCAACTGGGGTCTGGCCCCAATAATAGTACTATAGTGTTTTGGTCCCCCTTTAGGGTATTATTTCTACTAGGAACTAGTAGCTAGTGGCTGTGCTGGAACGCCAATTTCCTACACTGTTTCCTGGTCTTTACAGCTTGTAAATCGGTTCAGTATTTACAAACAGATCCAAGTTTTAGAGGGGCAGGTACTGTTCAAACACCCCCAACCTACCCTAGCCACTCCAACCCCGTCCATTAAAATAGGGCTGGATTTTTGTGAGATTAAGGTGCTTGTCTCCATGCACCATTGCCAGGGTGTGACTTATACATGTATGTTAGTTTAAACAAACACGCTTTAAATGCTTCATAGGTTTCTCTACCTGGAAACATAGGAAGCAAACATTTTCATCTGGAGAGTCATTTAGCAGTTAAGTAAACAGCTTCCATGATATTGTACTTGTTGTTCTCTGCCTGTACATATATATTTGTCCACGTAATTTATTAATCCCATAATTTATTGCCGTTTTACCTGTTATCACAAAATGTAACATTCTGTAGTACATCTGTTGTCACATAACTATTGTCATGCAACCTGGCCATGATTGTGTTTGGTCTTAAGACTCATCTAGTCTATATTTAATTCGACCAAGGTAACGTTAACGCTCTTAAAGTGCACAAACCGGGCTAGTTGGTCTGTTAGTCTCTGTAATTGGTAACTTAATGGTATCTGTTTAGTCTACTGTTACAATCACATCTCTGTGTGGTCATCATTGTGCTGAGGCTACCCCAGGGCGACCTTGTGTAGTGTGTCTAAATAAACCCATCTTAACCAGTCTTTAGCCTTCTGTGTCTTCTTTTGTAGACTGGCAACAACTGGTTAGGGGTTGGCATTTTGCCACAGCCCCCCTACCAGCCCTGCCTAGGTCTCCTGAGACTCCCACGGGAGGGTTTGTTGTCAACCAAAAGTTTAGGGGCACTTAGACAAGGGACCTGTGGGGGCACCAAATCGTCACTTAGTTGTGATCCCAATCAGGTGGCACCTGGGTCAGATGCCGAGTGCCGACAAACGGCAGCTTCTGTGGTGTGAACGTTCTGTCTCTCTTTCTCTTAGCTAAAACTTCCCATAGACATACACCCCAGAGCCCAGAACACCACATCGCAAACCTCCGTTTCTGAGGGCTCTTCCAGGATCCAGCTTAAGCTGTCTGTGACTTGCCACGTTACTTTGTAAGCCCCAAGAGCTTTAAGCACAATTTCGGCCACAATGGTTTTAACCAGGGGCCAACAACCTGGAGACATGACTCCTGCCACCAGCAGCAGCTTGCTGACTACCATTGGTGCAAACTTGCCAGCCATGCATAGCAGCAGTGCACTCACCAAAGGTGTCACTGCAGCAGGTGACACAGGTGCCATTGGCAAAAAAGACATGTTAATAGTAGGGTTACAGGGGCTAGCTGCAACACCAGCGCCTGTCATTTCGGCCTCAGCACCCAGGATGATGCCAGGACCTTGGCGGTCAGCACCTCTAGCAGGGGTGCATGCCTAGTTAGTTCCAATGGCACTCTTGACAGTGTTGCCAGTGCTACGTTCAGCACTTATTAGGTGCTGGTGAGGCAGCATCCCAAGAGCCACTAACAGACAGGCCCATCATGTTTGGTGACTTGAACCAGGGTTCAAATTCAGTGAACCCCTACCTTCACCAGAGCACACGTGACTTATTGGGACTGATGGTACCGAGGCTTTCTGCAATGGGAATGCTGCCAGATGTGCCACGTGCGGCGCGAAGTGCAGCTAAGCATGTGGCAGTGCTGCCAGAGATGCCACCAGTTGCTGACATGAGTTTTGGACCGCCAGCACCGAGGCCTGCCTGGGTGTCTAACAGATTTCCCTCATTAGTCACTGTGGCTAAATGACCAAAATTTCTTCTAGCCATACTGCGACCTGAGTAGCCACACTACAAACTGCGACCTGAGTAGCCACACTACAATAACAACAAGGCGTTCCAAAATTCTTTGTTAATCAAACAAAACACTGCAAACAATATATCACGACTACAATAACACACTAAAATGTACACAAGATCACTATGACACAGAAAAAATATCGCAAAAATATAATTCTGATTGTAAAGAATTTTACTACGTAGCTGGGAAAAAGACAGACTTCGCCATTTAGAAATACACAATATTTTACACATGCAGGATAACAATACAAATATCACCAGCTGATAAATTAAAAAAAAAAATTCTGTCTGCAAGGTATAACAGCAATCACGACAATAGGAGCACATGAATAAGCTAGTGAACGGCAGGAAGTAATATTAACAGAATAATTGGCAAACAGTAATGTGGGCACCTGGTATTAAAACAGCTTTAACAGTGACTGTATTATTGAAGTTCTGCAAAATATATGAGCCGTCTTTCTGTTAAGAGAAAGGTCCAGTGGCAGGTCCTCTTTCAGGTCCTCAACAGTCGTCGTGTGACTTGGAGGCTCTTCCTTTGCCAACTGGCGCAACATCGCATTGTAGCCACGTCTGTCCCCTGTGTTAATCCACAGCTAGAAAGCGTGGTTGAAGTCAAATGAGGAAAGTGGCTTGGCTTCCAAGGCCAGAGTCAGCAGACTCTCTGTGTTAGACACAGTCCGTTTGCACTGCGAGTCCATCTTTGTCCCTGTGTAAAAGTGTATCTGCTGACTCTCCTCTCACACTCCATGGATGTAACCGGAATGATAACTCCTATGGAGGCCAGCTTGACAAGGTTCAAGAATGTCTCTCTGTTGGTATCGAGATATTTTTCATAAAACTGGGACAGGCTCCAATGTTCATCTTAACCATCATAAGCTGCAGAAGCTGCCACTCTAGCCAGGCATCCTATCTGTTGAAGAAAGTGGAAAACCAGAGCAGGAGAAGCTTCAGGCTGTTCATTACTGTGGAGGCTGTGGCACATCACTAGGCCTGAATATTTGGAAATACTGCATTGCATCTGTATCGGGGAAATATTTTGAAGTCATTAAACCCCTTTTTCCAGGAATGATTACTGTATAGCCGGTGTCTTCTTCCCCTCATCTTCGGTGTCCTTTATCTCTCCCATCATATGTGGAGCATCCGGGCCTTCTGGTTTTGTGGGCAGCTTTGCAAGAACCTGTTTCATATAAGGTCCTGGTGAGTGCACAAGGCTCCTGAGGGAAACGATAGCATTTTCAACAAAGCACCGAACTTCACTGTAAGTTATGTCTGCACGTTGAAAAGAGCGAGAGATATGTCCCCACCAAATCAGCCAGTACGTGAGTAGTGACAACAAAGCGGTACGTTTTTCTGACAACCACTGTCAAACGTCTTCAATTTCTAATATTAAAAATTCAATTACTAATATTAGAAATGAATTTCTAATATTAGAAAATGTTGTATTTTGTAATATTAGAAATTGATTTTCTAATATTAGAAAATGAATTTCTAATATTAGGAAATGAATTCTAATGTTAG
>JAAUYG010115647.1_pt1 | contig 16191 bp, 13 predicted proteins | sample 7278091 | NCBI WGS metagenome assembly JAAUYG01 (sample SAMN14350201, study PRJNA611818) | marine sediment metagenome | isolation source: surface marine sediment (0.6m) | place: French Polynesia: Moorea | collected 2018-08 | reverse complement strand
TACTAACTACTACTACTACTACTACTAACTACTACTACTACTACTACTACTACTACTACTACTACTACTACTACTAACTACTACTACTACTACTACTAACTACTACTACTACTACTACTACTACTACTACTACTACTACTACTACTACTACAAGATTCTTTTGGACAGCACAGATTTTGTTACCCTTGTTGAATTGTACGTAAGCTATTACACACTGGATAAGAAATTGAAATAATAAGATTACCAGTGCTCAAGGTGAGTTTATAAACTTACCTCACATATTAAGTTATGTGATAATGCTTACATAACCATATCCAGGACCTATAATCCGAGTTTTATCACGAACCGATGGCATGGCTGTATGTGTGAAATTATTCCGAGGTGGCGTCAGTGGGGGTGGAGCTCACGCATCTGTGAATCCCGATATTTATAAACACCCGCTTACTACTTTACTTGTACAAGCACTAGTGTACAACTGGAGGCATTTCTTCTCGGGCCACATAAACCAGAAAGTCGCTAAGGTGTCTTTATATACTAGACTCAAGTTTAACATTATTTAACCCGAAAAATGAACCAAACACCCTGAATGCCAACTAGTTATGTAAGAGGCTTTTCTAACTGCCCACGTATTCCTAAAATAGGTTCCCTTCTCAAGACGCGTCAGAAAATGTGTCAATATTTCAACGAATCTGTTAGGGTACCGCTTTTTCTCCGTTCTTTTGCCTGGAACCAGGTTTGCCGTTGATGGCTCATCTCATCGGTGTGGCTCGCTAATACCTTTACAAAAAGTAGTTATACTGGCTATGAACCAAAAAGGCTCTGAATAATGCTACTGATACCCCTCGCACACTAAAACAAGAGACAAAATGTTAACAATTTATGAATAGCGGTCACCGCTTGGCGTTAATTGTGGTTTCGCTCAAATATGATATTTCACTTTGCCAAGTAACTTACAATAATGATGAATTCAGTGGCAGGGCGTCGGCGAATTCTCCCAGTAAACTCCTGTGTTATTCCGGGGAATCAAACTTCGTGACCTTTCCACTCTTTTGAAAGTACTTTTTTAACGACTAAGCTGTAATTAATTCATACCACCAATTGCGGTATAATTGCACATCGTGCAAATATATAATATCATCTCTAGCAAGACGTGTGGGTATTGGCAGTAATTCACCTCGTGCATGTCGTGGGAGGAATATAAGATACATTTGTAGATGACAAGGTGACAAAGAGTGTCAAAGAATGCATCGAGGAAAACTAGAGCTGGATAAACACATGTAGCTTGTATCAAATTACCACTTGCGTCCTTAGGAAACAACGCTACTTTCACCAAGCTACTAAAACACATGTAGCTTATACCAAATTGCCAGTTGCGTCCTTATGAAACAACGCTACTATCACCAAGCTACTAAAACACATGTAGCTTATACCAAATTACCAGTGGCGTCCTTAGGAAACAACGCTACTTTCACCAAGCTACTATAAAAGTTGTATTTATTTCCCACATAAATCTAAGGCCGCTGGAAGATTTTACGTGAATGCATACGAGTAGGCCAACGTCAGTGAGAGTATTTGCAACTTGACGGGTACACTTCGATAGGACATATGGGTAGTGTTATTTGGATACAATATCAAAGTACAGACTGTCATGTAGCTGCGCTAAAGTGTTGTGTGTGTGTGTGTGGCATCTGCGTTAATATTTGGCACGGAAACGAAACTTGATGCAACTGCGTTCGACAGTATAAGCCAGCAAGCTTAACAAGACACAAATCGATAATCTGTAACAGTCGCACGGTCTCTTGCCGAGATTGCACCGCTCTGTCAATGCTGATGTCGTCGCCCTGAACCATTGTCTCCCCGCACCAAACGGGCCTCGCTAAGCCGATTTTGTCGTGGAGAAGACTGACTCAGAGACCGCGTGTGTCTCAATGCATAAGTCTTCGTAGATGTGTGTCCAGATGTTCTCGGAGGCCTCTCTGTTAACCCATATCCTCCCTCCCAGTTACCTTTCCCCGAGTATGCTCAAGAGGATATCCTGACGTTTGCGTTCCCATCGTACGATGTAAAAAAAAAATTAAGAACCCACGGATGCATACATACCTGCCACTTTAATTGGGCTCAGCAATGACAAAAATGAAAAAAGAAAACTCGTTTGTGCAGCCGAGGCTCAGTGAAGCGTTTTGGAGGGCATTCTCGTGTTGCCCAACGATAACACTGCTCAAAACCTCCGCACGTCTGTCCCTGCGGGATTATTGCAGTCGTTGTATACGCCCCCCCGGGGATTTCTGCCGCATCACTATTTGCGAACGCATGGGATCTATGTGAAAGCGCAGATATGATGAAGAACCGACCGGACATGGAAAGCAAACTTTGTGCAAGGAAAATAAAATACCCCTAGAGTCACAATGTGTTTTTAATGTACTGGTGTGCCTTCAGTATCAAGAAAACAATAATGGTTCGGTCGTTCCAAATGATGAAGTCATACCCAGTGGAAAAGTAGATTACCAGACATATCTCCCCCGATTCCCATCCGTTAACCTAGATAATCTACTTTGGTTCGTGCAGGTTGCTTCTCTATAATGCTAAATTATAAATGCATAAATGGAATGTATTCAGAGAGCATATGAAAATGGTCAGTGGATGGTCCATGATCATCAATGAAGCATAATTTAAAAAAATAAAATAAAATAGAACAATCTTCATAGTTGATAGCCAGGATCTGCATATTTTCTATGTGCAAGCAATCAAAAATAATCTTTTATGCTTCTATTTCCTGTCTTTGAGCTTTTTCGGTTATTTGCTTGATGCTTGCTTACATTTATTAATGAGTGCTGTCAGGGCAGATAGCCTTGTCGACGTCACGGGTTGTCTTATGCATGCCCTTTCCCCAAACCCTAAAGCCGAAGACAGAAATATATGAAAAATGACAGAAAGATGGGAGGAGGGATCTGCATAACTGTCCTGATGTCTTCCTAATTATTGTCACACTAAACTATTTAAAAGGGTACACGAAAGACACCCTATCCCCTCTACCCATCTATGATGCAGGCACGATGAAGTGGCTTGGAGGGAGCCCATCTCCTTTGTACGGACGGGCAAAGGTGACGGACACCCTTTGAAACCACCGCCCTCGTGAATGCCCTTCTTGGCTATTGTTGACGAAGAGGCAACGCCTATTTATATGTCCGTTGCCTCCATTACGTTGCATCTCGCTGCCAGGGAAAGCGTGTAAACGCTGCCTCGGGATGCTAGGCCATTGTTGGTTTTGAAATATTGACTGCAATGACAGCGGCCGTGGAGCCTATCTTGGAGCGAACATTCCTGCCTGGGGAGAGAGCGATTTACTTACCTGTGTGTCCGCTAGTGCCACTGTGGGTCACAGAGAGGGAGTGGGAGTTGGGAGGGACAGAAGGTGGAGAAAAAGAGACACACGGATACAGAAAAAGCGCTCGCGAGACAGAAAGAAAGAGTGAGAGTGAGAGAGAGAATCACGCCCTACCACAGGACTCAGTCGATACCCCCATTGTAAAGGCCCAAACGGCCGCTCGTTCCCTCCCAGCGCGTCTTGCAGTATGTCTACCAAGTCTTTGGTGCCATAGACGCGTCAGGTGGTAGAAAGGAACTCCACTGCAGTCAACCATTGATCTACAGACGCTACCGCCGATATCTTGTTGGCGACCACCGGGAAGCAACATCTATACTGCGTGCCTCAGTGTGCGTTTGTTGTGTGCGCGAGGAGACAAAATCCTTGCTTCGTTTTCTTCTTTGGAAGAACCTAACCGTTCTCGCGTGTGCCAAAAAACCTTTTGTATATTTACAGGCTGATTATCATCTGTGGAATTACCCCGATGCTTTAAAAGGATTGCCACTCATAGAAAGCGAGGAGAACGGCCATTGTTGGACTGGTCATAACGCGAGGTGTGACTTTTTATTCCGGGATGAAAGGTTTTGTCACGAACAGGTATGTTACCGCATTTATATTTCATGCTAGGAAGACGGTTGGGACTTAAATGGAAGGATGTGTGAGCTGTGCTTTTCGCCGTTATGTGTATGAATTCACAACGATGTTTACAGTTTGGATACATCTGTATATATGTATTTTTTTTTGCTAAATGGGGTTGGTCTTGTGATGGAGGTAATGATTTTGCCGACCCATTTAATACACCAATGCTAGACGGACACTCGATAATTTCCCCCAGATATGTGAGATAATCCCAGTTTTGTACATTACATGTATGAGCAGCAAAAGCGTTACCACAAGTGCTATCTAGCTCCAGTCTTGATATGTTTTAGCCTTTTTAAATATTACATGATAATCGTATCACCTGCATGTTGCGCGTCATATTATAATTAGGTATCGCTGGCATGCTTCCCCGAGGAAGCTTACACAAACTGGCTCATTGAAGGACTGCAGCATTGGAAGACGGTACAATACAATAACCTTTTACTGTAGTAAGCAGTTTCGCCGAGAGTTCCGTATCTTATCGGCCTTCCGCAAAGGTTTTCCATACTTAGATGGTGGCTTATGGTTTTGCCACGTTTGCTAAAGATGCTCCAGATGTGAAGGTAATCTTTGCCCACCATGCTCCTAGCTGCTAGTTTCTGTTAATTATGGCTGCACGATTGTATGTGGTCATGGTTTTGGCAGCCACGTCATGGCATAAACAGTTTATTCTTTCCTGCCGGGGTGTAATGGGCCAGGAGCCACTGACAGGCGAATCTACTCAGTGCCGAGGCAAAGTAACAGCCTCCAAGAGGAAGAAACACACGCAAAAAGTACGTCATGGCAAGTTCACCGATTCGCACTTCGAGGCTTTAGTAAATAGACCAACTTAAATAAAAATTCCACAATAGTCTGTTCTTGTGGAAATGGGGATTGCATGTTTCAATTTTATATTTGACTATCTGGAAATTTTACTTGGAATCAAATAATTAGTACCTTTATTCGAGTGCACTTAATTAGGTTTTGTTTGCCGACGATTCAAGGCACCATTCACTGCGTATTAAACCCACTATAACTGACCTAGGAACGGTAATTTATTCTGTTCCGACATATTAACACTTACACATCACTTGCTCTTAAATGATGCATCAATGGAGGTTTTTAACGGTGGAATGCAGTTGAATAAACATGTACAATGTCATGTCTTTCAAGCATGAAAGCATCAATTGCTATGGTTTCAACTAGATATTCAATGTCAGTAACCGAATCCACCATTTGGACCAAGACGTCTGATAATTCGTGCTTCACATATTCACAAAAAGTCTAATAATCTCTGTGGTCTGTAACAAAATAGGATTTCTAACCCTATTTATCTATGTGTTTGCGTGTTCAGATACCGTTAATTGATGCAGATTAATTGCGCCCAGCTTGGATACAAACGTTGGCCGATTATGAAGTTTTTTTAGTCTACTGAAATTTAAGTGATGGATCGTTATATTTTGAATGGAGTGTCTGTCTACTCGGAAAGGGAGTCCAAGAAGTCAGTGACAATACAGCTGTACCATCGGGATGGTGTGCCCTCCGATGACGACTCCCTGTCGACCCCGTTCCCGTGTTTATCCCCCCCTCGAGATCTGGCATCGGGTGGATAAAACGGGGTGTGGCCACCAGAGGGTGAAATGCAAATACATCATTCGAGAGGCTTGTGCCTCACGGACAAAGCCTCTTCACCATGGGACAGACAGAACGCACAAGCGATAGCTTTGAAAACAGCATTCAGGGACAAAAACTGTCATGTGCGGAAGTGACCTCAGAGATACAAGGGGTTTTCAGCAGCCGTCTTCGATACATTTGTCCAATTTTTGTGTTTTCCTCTGGCATTTTTTATCTCCACGCTTGGTGGTTTAAAAAGCCTTTGGTTTGAACTGGATACGTGGATGTCGGAGAAAAAGCACGGTATATGACCCAGCTATTAAGGCACGGACATCCCGGGGAAATTGATGCTGCTGCCGAACTCGGAGAGCATGCGGTGGCATTGATAAGACGAATGATGGAAGACATTTGTCAAGAGCATGGGGCCATTTGTCACCAGTCTTTGTGGTGTACACTGTCGTCTGGACGAAGAGGGGATTGACCTGCAACCGTAAGAGGGATCACTCTATCTTACGCATGCTTTTTCGCAATGCGCTTTTCGGAAAATGCCAGGAATACCGCATCGGCTTTTTGCATGCCACCGAAACGCTCAGATACGTGTATCTGTTTGAATTGCGCACTGTCCGCAACGACTAAAATGTCTCTCTTTACACTTCTGTTTATTGGAAGGTACCTCTACCTTACATGTTTATGCCTCCAAAAGATCAATGATGCAGTTTGTCAAAGTCTTTTGCATGCGCCCCAATTAGGGAAAAAATAAGCCAATATAAAATGCTGGGGCAAAAACGATATACATGTAGGCCACAGTACCACTTAAAAAACCCTGAGATTTCAGTTAAACTCAACTCTCTTAAAAACACCATGGGAACAGCACCAACCCTTTGTGGCCTTCGATTCACATCGCATATCTTCAATACAATAAATCAAAGACCCAAAAATCTAATGAAATACGATCCGTACTAGAAAACCCGCGATCCCCGAAAGAAGATGCCGTCGGTGGTTTAGGAATTATGGAAGCAGACAAAAGCTTTGACGCTCGCCAAGCAGCCACGGTTTCCTTTTGCCTCTTCCCCAAAGCTCCCCTGTGGCAGGTGGTCGACACCCAATTCCTATCAGGAGCAATAGGTCCTTATTATTGGCTAGCTCGTTCAGCCGATTGACAGGCCCCCCTCGTCGGGATTTTCTGCCCCGGTGGCCTTTACTCCTCCAACCTCCTTTCCCCGGGGTTAGAACCCGGCATTGGAGACCGAAACAGTCCTCATTAGTGCTTGCGAAACACGACGGTAGCTCTTCGTTTAATCATTATGACAGGTCCGAGTAAGCCATATTGATGACTTTCCAATGCCAAGCCACAAAAGCGCACGGGGCTCGGGGCATTGCGTTTTTTGCTTCGCCTGCGCAAATAACTAATTAAGGGAAATAACTATTTCTGGATTTTTTTTTGGCTTCCCTGGAAGCTGCGTACGCCGGATTACTACGGCATTGTGACCTGTTCTGTAACAATATATATCCAGGTACATGTAGGTGGGAAGATAAGGTTTTTGTTTTATGTTTTGTATTTTTCTTCTTCCCCTGAACAGTTTTCCTAAGTATAAAGGATTCATCTTGGCTACAAAGCAACGGAACGGATTGGAACTTCCTTGGGCGAGAGGGGGGTGGTGAGGAGAATGTGAATTGTGATGCAACGCCGGAAAACCGGAGCTGGTATTTTCCCTATTTTTCTACAAGGGGGATTATCGACGGCAACATTTTTTTTATCAATAACAACCACGAGTTTAGAGTAAAATCGGTGCGAAAGTTGACGGTATATCCGATTGAAAGTAAAAAGATATTTGTTGTATAGAGAACGTGTGCTAGCTGTACACACAAATAATGCCTTAGAAATATAACCTACTGGTGCAATATGGCAAATAGAGTTGTAATGAGTCCTGCTTGACCACACCCTACCGCCGGTATGCAAAATCGCATGTACGCTGGTTTCGAAATGATGCCCATAGGTACATTCTACATTTTAGCTTTACAGGATTACACTTAATGTGTAATGTGTACCCATATATGCACATCTATAGGGTCGTGATGGTGGTTAGTCAGTATGCTTAGTGTAACGTTAACCTTGTCTTCATGGCCTTAGGATTACTTAATATTTTCTTACTATCTAAACTATCATATAAGAAACTAATCATTGAATAAAAAGAATTTAGTAATAGAGTTTTTTACGTTGCGGACGTGCACTTTGTATAAGAGTGTTATCTATCCCACTCTGTCTATAGCACCAAGCCATGTCCCCGTCTCAATGATGTCGAGGGGCACTGGGCTACATATTAAGCTCTCTACGACTTTTTTCAAAACGAATTTGTATATACGGCGGTTTTGCATGTTGCAATTACCCTTATTAAGGCCGTCTCCTCTATATTGATAGGCCCCAAATTTGCTGTTGACCGCACGGGTCAAAGTGATGACTACCTAATGCTAGAGGGCTTATTTGAATTGAGCCTAAAAAGTTTTAATACATGTATGTGTTATCGGGATCCCACTTCATAAGTAACTGTATTTTAACATGAACCAGCATCAATGGCGACGCCCCATCACAGCAATATATCTGCACCCTCTTATGTAACAAGATCGTTGCAGATCGTCTCTTCTTCCCTCCAGAGTTTATTTTGATCCTATCTTGACCTCCCGTCGCGTCTCCCTCTCGTCCGTCCATCAACCCCTGCCAATGTTGTGATTACGTATAGACCGGCTGCTTTTCGGGGGGTGAATATCGTGAGCAGATGAGCTGCCAAAACCATTATCGCACTCAGCTTAGTTCTGATTAGCCGCGACACAGCCACACCCTCCTCAGAGCAAAGCACAGGTCGCGGCTACGCACACACATACATGGCGGTCTCTCCTTGGCCTTCCGCCAATGCATTTATCACGGCTAACATGTCAGGCTTCGTAATTGTATTTGTCCCACCAGAACAATAGTCCGACATCGTACAATGGCCATTCTGGAAGCGGAAGATGTCAGTGCGGATGATGCGAACTGACACGGTTATCATCATGTCCGGACACTTTTTTATTTGGCTTGTCCTTCCTGTGGGTCATCAATGAATACAGAGCCAGTGGCGGTATAGAAGTCTCTTAGTCAATGCGTTGATGGTGACCAGACTCTGATAGATTGTCCTTGTTTGCCCTTACACATTTCTACAGGATTACCAAAGTCCGACTGAGATCGTCCTTGTTTGTTCTTACATATTTCTACAGGACTACCAAATTCCGACTGAGATCGTCCTTGTTTGTTCTTACATATTTCTACAGGACTACTAATGTTCGACTGATATTGTCTTTGTTTGCCCTTGCATATTTCTACGCGACTATCAAAGTCAGACAGAGGCTGTTCTTTTTTTGGCCTTGACCATTTCTACAGGGCTACCAAAGTCCGACTGAGATCGTCTTTGTTTGCCCTTACATATTTCTACAGGACTACCAAAGACCGACTGAGATCGTCTTTGTTTGGCCCTGCATATTTCTACATGACCACCAAAGTCCGACTGAGGTCGTCCTTGTTTGGCCTTGCATATTTCTACAGAGTTATCAAAGTCCGACTGAGAACGTTGTTGTTTGCCGTTTCGTATTTATACACGACACCAACAGCAACGTTCGGCTAAGATGGACGTTGTTTCCACTTACATATATCTATACAGGACTACCAAAGTCTGACTGGGACCGGCAGCTTCTTTTAAAATAACTTGGCGTTAACCGCACAGTGAAATTGGATAACAAATATGCAATTTGCATGATCCATGTGCCTTATCCATGCGATCGTCATATCCTCAGTCGGAATGTAACACCAACCCTATTTTAAGTTGCACGCATGCCTCAACAAGTTGTTGTGAATAGCATTTTATAAACATGTAAAGAATAATTCTCCATATTGAAAGCCTTCTGGAATATCAAATGTTCTTTGCTTTGTTTGATAAGCTGTATGGGATTTTTAAATGTTCATTTTCCATTACTCATTGGCAGAACCTGACCGTGCAAGAAATATACCAGCCCATCATCATGATGGTCAGGTTCCTGGTGGTATTGTCTGGTAGCTGAAGATTGTGATTCTTCACGATAGCTCGTAAAGAATGCCTGATCACTTAGCTATTCGTGCGTCATATAGATGGCAGTTCATGGCCGGCTGTAAAGTTTGCGCACTATTTAAACCTCAGTGGTTTATACATACATTTCTTTACGTGTTTGCTTTTCTACATTGTACTTGCAGAGTAGAAAAAAACAGTTCTAGTTCTTGACTATTTATCAATCAATTAGTTTGTGCGAGTCTGGCTTTGGTATTCCTTGTATCCTCATGCTCGCCACTACTGAACCATAATAAAATAATCTCTAATTACATGTACGGTTATAAAGTGCGCAGGAAGTGCATACATGTAGGCCAAAGGGATTGGCTCTTAGACTTTCAACACCAAAAAGATATCAATTTGCTTTTTCAATCGCTAAGATTTTTCTGTTTCACATCAGCCTTTAAGTTAACTTATCTGTAACTAACCAAATTCAACCGCATTAATATTAAGCTAATTCTAGGCGTACATGTTCAGTCTTGAGTGAGGTTTAGAAAAATAAGAGCAACGCAACCAAGACAACACCCCCGAGTCATCAACTACCAGTTTTTAAGCCATAACCCGGGGAGATGCGTATGGACAGGGTCCATAGCAACCCGACCCCTGTCTGGTATGAAGGCTGCTAACATTGTCGTTTTGTTGCCTCCTGATTCCGTAGTTTTTCATTTGACCGGAAATGGCCTTTCGCTCCCAGGGGGCGCTGACAGGACAAAGCTTTTGCGAGCGCGATGGCATTCGGCGGCATGTTGATGCATCTACAGACTTATAACGTGGTTGCTGCGTCCATCGGCCGTCAAATCACCGAGACCATTGCCTCAATTAATGCGGATTCATGACCCCAACAGATGGCAGACCAAAAGCAGAGCCGGCAGTCGTCTTCTTAGGGCGCCCGCGACGTATTCCATAATCCGTCTTTATTTGTAACTCGTACTTGTTCGTAATGTCTTTTTCTATGGAATCATAAAACATAGTCGTTTATGGCAACCCGAGCTCGAATGGCTGAGATTAGTCCACCTTGATTTTGCCAGCTCAGTACTGTACCGTGATCTCATTCCAGATATACATCAAACTTCAAATTGGCACAATACTTCGTTTTTTTGTGTTGTTGTTGCTTTGTTTTTGCTGTTGGCTAGATTCTGAAACAGGGATCATATTATCCATGTTTGATATCATACTAGCACAAACTAAAACTAACTGCCGCGCTATTTCCCGTAGATGGAAAAAAAAAAACAGAACATAAATTAGTCCTGTGGTATTTATATCTAAATGTGCAACTATGTAAATTTACAAAAATGTAACAACAACAAAATATTTTGCATTCTCAACAAAACACAAAAGGATTCAAATGGAGGCATTGTTATGGATATACTTTGCATTCCTCAGGGTGTGTCCAAATTAAGTAGCCGGGTATTGTAGGCTGTTGTATAATGATATTTATACGCATTTTGCCTGTGTCATAAGAATCTCCTTATGCACTCATTAAATTGATATTAATACTTTTAATCAGATAATTTACTACATTAATCTGGTGTCTTGTGCCTGCTGCTCTAAGTTCAATTGAAGTTCACCTTTAATGACCCAGTCTGTACAATGTCAAAGCAAAGGTTCAAACCGATCCAAACCACATTCACTGCATTGTTCATCTTTCAAAGAAGCTTTCCTCATACCCTTCAATTTATTATAAATATCCATAATGACCCCAGACCCTCTCGATCAACTCTGTTTATGCTAAGGTGCCGAAGTTTAGATTGATACCACGCTTGTTAGAGCACTTCTAGGAAATGCTTAAGCTTAAGTTTGGACTATCGGATCAACAACTTGAGTATTCTTGGACTGACATTTTGACTTAAGTTAAAAACCCAAGACTTATGTTTTTCGACAACTACATGTACCAGACCCGAATTTAAGAGTGGATCTGGGAAAGCAATTTTACGGCCGCTCTCGGCACTTTATCTTTAGGTCGTCTGGCACCACGACCAATAATGTATTCGCGAATTGTCTTCTCCAGACCTTGAAGTGCCTCTAACAAAAGTCTGAACGATAGACACTCAAGACTAGAGCGATGGAATTTTCAGACTGCAGCAAACTCGATTCGAGGCACTTCAATTTGGCCACCTATGCAGCGAACCACTCTTGTATACCAATCACTGACCATTGGTAGTGGTCCCATCGCCACCCAAAGTCGCTATATGAAGTGCATACATCATATAAGGCAAACACTGCGCCTTGTCAAGAACAAATCTAGACTATCACGCCAAGCAGACCAAGACCCGCAATATTTCTCATTCATCTCGTCCGTCAACTGAAGCCATACTGATTGTCACTCACCCTGCAATAGTCTCCGGACGCCAAATATTTAAGATCACCCTCTAAGGCGTTTTTGTTTTCGTTTCTTTTCAATCCAACTTCGGACATCCGATCAATACACGCAATTCATTACCGCACGTGTTTTCCGCGTCGCTTTGAAATCGAATTTAAAATCCTCTTTCAGTTTGTCGGCGCAACCCAGTGGCGTGCGATGAAGCGCAAATATCAGCACAACAGTATCCCCGGTTCTTCAGCACTTCCGGGGGTCTTCTGTGTGAGAACAGGAAGTGTGGTCAATACTACAAACAGACCGGGGTCTTGTTTGATGATGGCTTCCGTTCCAGGGCTTTGGTTGACGAATGTGTTTGGGAGGCCATGCTGCGTAGTTTTGTTAGGCCATAGTTTGCAAAGGTCAGTAGGGTTGTGTTCAGAGTGGTACACAGGGAAAAAGTAGGGTTTTAGGTATTCGTATGACTACTGTTTAGAATGTGGTCACGGGCGCGGACGAACCCCTGTCATACCTTAGTCGTCGTCTTGTCGTCGTCGTCATTATCATCATCATCACCATCATCATCATCACCATCATCCTCATCATCATCATCATCATCATCATCCTCATCATCATCATCATCATCATCGCCGTCGTTGTCGTTGGCATTAGATAAGAAATGGACTACCCAATTGTTACTAGTGCTAATATCCGCCAAATACCTCACTTCTGCAGCTGCTGCTGATTTTCCTTGAAAACTAACACGTATGTACATTTGATAAAACTGCAACAGTCGACATGGCTGCAATTGCCAATACTGCTGTAGCCGGCAAAGAACCATAAATGCGCTAATTCGCGACATGGTATCATGGATAACCTGGTCTACCAATGCTAATGTGGCCATAAGGAAGTGGCTTTGTGAGGGTCAGTGGGTTCCACACGAATCTCTGCAGACTCATCGATACGCGATGCTATAATTAGCTCCACACTATGCCATGTGCGTGATGAGAGATGGCACGGGAAGTGGCACGCTTAACGGACACCTTACGCGGCAATACGTAAAGATAGTGTTGCCAGACTCTCTTAGGCTGCCTGTACGGGGGTACAGAGTTATTGGCGAGAACGTATAAAGCTTAAAGAATAGATATGTCAATAGTTATGCAATGCATACCTCTAATCCCCAGAGAAAGGAAACTTATAGTGGTTTTCCATTAAACTCTTCTTCGTTTCTGTGGCAAAAGAAGACAGCGGGATGGAATTGTAGAAAAAAAACTGACTAACGTTACTTATCGTCTGCGTTCACTTGATAGTTTTGCCCATTTAAGTTCTTTCGGCGTCGATGGCAAAAAGCAATGGATTTCTACTACAAAATGTTACTCAACACGTAAGCATGCATTATGGTATCAATCTCAAAAGCAGAAAGAAAATATTAGCTGCATTAGTTTTTTAAGTCTCATGGCGGCAGTTTGTCGCCTGGATATAAAAACTATACCTCAAAAGACCTTCTGCTGTTCGGAGAGTAGGCTTGCGTGGGGTAAAGAGGATTGTGAACAACCCTCAATTTAACCTGGTTAACTTAGGCATAACTTAGGGCTTAGACATAACTAAAGGGCAAGACATTATGGCAAGCAATGATACACATTGTGGGGACCTGAGGAAGAAAAACTCGCAATTAATTTCCAATGTACCCTCAAATCGTACCTAGCAGATTAGACGTCGTTTAGCCTTGAGAAATATGACAGAATTATAGGCATTCCATGCATTCAGTAAGTGAACAGGTGCAAAGAAACCTGCCGACATTCCAGCGGTCTTAAAGTACTATTTTGCGCAGTCCCACATTCAAGCTGCACAAGGCCATTCGAGATGAACTCCACGATATAGTACATTTGGCATATTATTGAGCGTTGTTGTACCGCCATTATCTGGTTACACCATTTACACCCAATGCCACGAACACCTACCCTAGAACAGCCACAGTTCGTTGTAGGTCGAGTGTATAGTGACTAGCACTGGCCATGTACTTCTGGGCCTGTTCTCCCGCAAAAAGCCGAAACACTCATCCCACTTTCTTAGCCTGAAAAACCAGAGGAGACCGGTAAAAGTTTTTTTCTTTTATACCACTCCTGCCAAATCGGTTCCAAATCTTCAGGGCCGAGTCTGTCTGAAGAGTGTTCCACAGCCGTTTCTAATATTGCCACTTAGCTTGTTAGGCCAAGACCCTGATTGGTGCCAAATAGGTCCACCATACAAAAGGCATGGCGAGGGGGTGGGGGTGGAGTCTCCCCAACCTATAATCTCGTTCTGGATTTCAATGCCCCCCGCGTGGCTGACGAAGCTAACCGTGCGCCTCCAAAAGGGGGTTATGAAATTGAGTTGGAGCGCCATTGAGAAAATGTGACTGTGAACTTATTTGTCCCGAAATCAAGAAGTAGCCTGCGGGGATATAGACAACAAGCTCCTTGCCGGTCCTAAGATTGCAGACACGGACAAAAGAAATGTCTCTCTCTCTCTCTCTCCTTCTCTTTCCCGTTCGCTCGAAAAGAACAGGCTTCATTGATTTGGCTTATTCAATGAGACGAAATGTCTCAAAGAGGTGTAATGAACACCCTCTTCTAATGGATTCGATCCTTGCTGATCAACCAATCACGGCTCCCCTTGTGAGGAATGCTCCTACGTGCTTTTGTGGTGGAAACATACACGCTTCAGTCTGACCCGCCCTCGCCCTCCTTTTCCCTGGCTTTCCCCTTGTTAGACACTCTCCTCTCGCCGGCGTGTAATGAGGCAAAAAGAACCGATTTTGCGTGCCTGGTCTTCTGGCGGGCACGTCCACAATACATCTGAAGTTTGCTATGAAAGGTAACCTTGCCCGAGCAACTGTAACTCTGCAGAGCCGGTCTGTGACAGAGGAAAAGGGACAGGGGGACAGAGGGGGAGTAGTGGAGTCGGAGGGGGGTGGGGGCTGTCGCTGCAGAAATAGAGACGTTCTTTTGCTAAAGAGTCACTTAAAGCCGACTTTGTCATTCTGGCCGGTTGCCTTCCTCCCCCAGTCTACCAGGAATTCCGGCTGGTTCATCTTCCCTCTTGTTCGTTACGTTTCATTCATCACTCCATTCGTTCAAATTGGAATTTTAAAGAAAATAGGCTTAATGAAAGAAATATGTTTCAGAAATCAGATATCAGATTTCAGGTTTTGCCTTTAAGCTGACTCCACAGGAGACAGAAGAGACGAGGAACCATACGGCTCATCCCCCCCCCCGAAAAAAAAGGTATTGCTGTCAAAATTTCTGTGGTAGAGATGGGAAAAAATCAAACCTTGGTCATAATACTCCTTAGCATTGATCACAACAGCCGTTGGAAATCAGGTAATGAAATCAGATTAAAATACAGAAAAACTGTTTTAGGCCATTCACCACTTCTAATTTATCGACATATTGGTGTTTGAACTGCTATCAAAACTTTTATCACGCGCAGCTTGTCAAGTTACCTTGCTCAAAGGGCAATGGGCTTGTTGTTAAAAATGAAATTAATGGCTGGGTGCATGAATATACCGGTCATATGTATTCTGAAATGTAGATTGAGATCTGTATCGATTCATTACATTCACGTGCGCCTATTTGAAGTTGCGTTCACTGTAGCTATAGTCTATAAGACACACTTTTTATTATTGCTCGCCCAAACGGTGTATGGCAAGCCTTGGTCTCATAAACCAAATTTCAAGAATCCAGGATTGTTAAATTTTATCTATTTTACAGATGGAAAGCTGAACCATCTGCAAAATTAAATACATTCAAAACAGTGTCATCGTGTTATAAAACACAACAGGATAACAGAACCAATAGGCCTCCAAGGAGCTTGTTTTTCTCTCGTTACCACGTTTTCTCTATAGGCATTCGCCCGTAACGTCGTCAAACGCACTGTCCCGCAAACACCTTTTTGTCCTTCCAAAAAAGCTTATCGAACAGCTTCGATTGTGAGCTACAGGAGGTGTGACAAAATCTATGGCTTGTGCTAAAACAAACACAATGCCTGTCCAGGCGTTTGTTCGCAGTTCTCCACTCCATCCGCTCAAACCCTTCTCCCCCGACACCAAAACCCAGCCAGTCCCTTCCTCCGCTTCTCCCAGCTTGCCTCCGTCCTCCTCCTCCTCCTCCTCCTCCTCCTCCTCCTCCTCCTTCCCCTTTTCCCTTTCC
>JAAUYG010130921.1_pt1 | contig 16206 bp, 14 predicted proteins | sample 7278091 | NCBI WGS metagenome assembly JAAUYG01 (sample SAMN14350201, study PRJNA611818) | marine sediment metagenome | isolation source: surface marine sediment (0.6m) | place: French Polynesia: Moorea | collected 2018-08 | reverse complement strand
TGCATCCTGTGTCGCTCTTTGAAGTCGTGTGTGGAGTGGAAAGCTTCCAACATGCGTCTTGGGAGAACAATTTCTGATCCTCGTCATCCAAACCCGCCTTCTTTGGCTTGCTTGCAACTTTGTTCAGTTCTGAAAAAATAACGCTTCACATCTTTTTGCTGCTCTGTAGTATTATCCCACCATTGTACCGAGTTTGCGCGTGCGTCAAAAACGCAGGCGTCACAGAAAGGTGAGAGCCACCTGATGGCGTTGTTTTGGGTGTCATACGAGAAATGTCGTGAAGTAACTGTCATGATTTGTTCACGTTTCATGTTAAATGTGTTTGTTTTCTCCACAGTGCCCCTGTACTGGTCACGCCAGGCTAGAGCTGGTTACCTTTTCCTGTCGTTTGTTGGTCTTGTCAGAAATCCTGCTCAGCGTTTGTAGCTGCGTTCTATCCTGCTTTCGAGCGCCTGTTGAATTGAAGCAGCCCAGATCATTCAACGACCGGGATGCATGTCCACCAGATAGGCAGGGAAATTTTCAACGGTCAGTCACCCAGGACATGTGTTCCCGGTGTCAGATTGTCTGGGAAAAGGCAACATGTCCTTGTATGTCATGTCTGGTGGTGTTTTTCAAACGCTCTTGTTTTCTGCTCATGGTCTGTCTTGACAAAGGAAACGAACAGATGAGATAGCAAAAGATATCATGGGAGTCTCTGCAAAATCAAGATAAAATGACTGCAAAAAAAAAAAAAAAAAAAAAAATCTGAATCTGAGTGCCCACACAGCAGGCTGGGGACGTTATGATCACTCAAAGTGTGCCTCATATGGCATTTGAAAAGGAGAAACATCCACAAAAAAACTTGGAAACACAAAACAGGTCAAATTGAGGGGAAAAAAGAGTTGCCTCAATGTTGTACAATGTTGTGTGTGATCCTGGTCGTGTTTGTGACACAAAGCTGTTGTGTTTGACTTGAGCCAATTCTGGTAGTTTGCACGAATGGACGAATTAGGTTTCGGTGTTGTCTGTGATTCACAAAACCTTCCCAGAAAACGCGAACACGGAAGAATGAACGGGTGATTCGAAAACAACAAACGGTGGTTGTGCCTGCCGCACGAAAAATTCAAAACATGGGACTTCAGACTGACCCGAAACGCGCACAGGAAACTCTTTCTGTGAAATTCAATTCCAATATGTTGATGCAAGAAAACTGGCGGTTTAAGCAGGAACTAGCAACTTATTTACAAAGGTGCACAGCGAATTCGGACAGAACGTGCATGGTGTTTGCCACAAAGAGTTGCCTTTCGCACTGAAGAAACCAAGTTTACATAACTGCGTTCTTTTTAGGCCGCGCGAGGCTGTAAGCCCGGGGCGGCCTTGTGAAGTCATTGACGCGGGATTCCCCTCTTGAAAGCCTACCCCCACCTCCGTCCGTACTGCAATATCCTGCTGGTGGCCTTAGGTGACGATCTTGTGGCAGTGAGTTCTGTTTGGTGACGCCAAAAGGGACTGTACTGCTCGAGTGTGTGGTCACAACCCTTTCAGTTTTAGATGCTGCGCCCATGCCGGTTGATATTCATTGCATCCCAGTTGGTTCAGGTCATTTTTGTGGAGCTGGCCAAATTCTTACCCTGTGGACCTCCTTTTTGTGTGTTTTCCAAAAAAAAAAAAAAAAAGTCCGCGACACCTCAAAGAGACTGCTTACTTTGGTTTTTCGTCTTTTCAGGCCTATGCTGAGGAGGCTCGAGAGGATTGGGTCAAGGACTGGCCCGGCCAGGTGGTCCTGTGTACGTCTCAAATGTACTGGACATCCGAGGTTCACGATGCCCTAAGTGAAGGCACCAAAGGACTCAGGGTAAGTCCTTGTTCCTTTCTGGTTCTGTCTTGTGTGACGAAAATGACTTGCGTCCCTCTCCAAGACACAAGAAGACGAAGAAGTCTCGTGTCGGGGAGGAAATGCCAGAACAGAGGCTCTTGTGTGGAAATGTCTGTTTCCACTTGGCTTCCTTGCAGAATTGTGTGTTGAATCTCGAGTCTCTTGAAGACGTTTTGCTGCAAACTTGCTCATTTCCTGACTGGGGTTTGGTATTTGCACAGTTCTTGCAGTTCTTATTTTGGTGAAAGCCATAGTAAGTTTTACTGTAAGGCCAAAGAAAGAAAAGAGCCACAAGTTTTGTTGTGAATGAAAAAAAGAAAAGAAACACGATCTTGTCTGCGCATCGCAATCTACGGGCTTCTGATCTTCAATCAGTTGCACTAAGTTGTAATGATCCTTTGCCAAATGCCAATCTCCCCAGTGGTGGAGCTGCTGTTGGCAAAATACACACCTGGTCATTTTAAATTTCAAGAGAGATAACTGAAAGCCTAAAAATGCTGTGCTCTCAGCAAAAGGAAGCAGGGTGATGAACGAAGCGATAATGACCATCAAAAAACCTTACGCTCCAGTTGCTTTTGATTTGGAGCAAAACTTCCAAATTCAATGGGTGTGTCCCAAGCTTCCTGTGTCTGTTCCGTTTGGCTTCACTGGGTATGCTCGTGTTTCACTCACACACGGTGTAACGTGGACCAGCGACCCCCTCTCCTCATCAGCTTCCCCTCCGTCGGTGCCACGTTCAGTGACTGGGAATCTCAGTGTTCCTGCCGTTTGCGTCCAACTTCCCGATGTTTTTGCTGCCATTTCTCATCAGACTGGCTCAGGGTCAGACCAAGCCTGATTGGGCCTGGATGACCTCCACTGCGGTGTGTGGAATTCTCCCTTAAAGATGGAACGCCATGAGTTGTCTCCCAAGTTCACCAGGCGAATTGCATTTGTGCTGTCCCTTTGTTTGATTTTCTGTGAAAAACCTTCGAGAGTTTTTGGAAATTGTGGCAAAATTGTCTTAACATGTGACTGCCACAATGGTTCTGTTGCTTTTCTGTGTTCCTTCCAGAAAAGCGATTTTTGTTTGGTTTCCCACAAATGGCGTGCAGCTCTGTGCATCAAATTATGACTATCTGATGCTTCAGAATAGGACGATTTTCTGCAGGCAAGCTCAGGGTTCCTACCGGGTCTGGAAACTGGAAAACCTAGAAATTTGAGTGAACATTTTCCAGTGACTGAAAAGTCAGGAAAAATGGTCATTTTGTGGAAAAGTCAGGGGAAAATGAAGAAAACAGTCCAGAAAAGTTCCGGGGGGGGGGGGAAAAGAAAAAGACAAACAAACAAAATCAACAGCCAAAAATCAATTCATTGTTTCTTGCACAGAAAGGCTTGTTGAGAGGAACGCAAAAATAAACTGAGAGGATAGAGACAAAAGTAGCATACAAAAACTGACATATCAATGAAATGGTCTGGAAAATACGTAAGCATCCTGGAAAAGTCAGGGAAAATGTTTTGGGACGGGAGTGGGAACGGTGCAAACGCCTCTGGACTGGAACACTTGCTGGGGTGGATAAAAATGTCTTGAACAAATGCATTCGGCCGAGAAAGACGGTTGATTTTACGGTTTCTTTTTCGTGCTGCATGTTTGTTACGCTTTCATTGAAAAACTCACACTTCGTTGCACTTCGAAGAGGACTTTATGTGCATAGAGCGGATTGTGTACTTGAGAAGCAACGCCTCGCTGGCAGTAAACTCAAGACTTGGGTGCGACAGTCCTCCGCCTTCGACTGAGATAAGCTTTGGAAGTGGAGAAGTGGATTCGCTTTTTTTCGCCGCTGGAATTTTTCACCGCCCTTGCTGGTTGTTTTGGTAAGTTCAGCTTTTGTTTCTTGTGTTTTGTGTCTTATCTGCAGTTCGGGCCCTTCCGCTGAATTTACCCAGTCTTGGAAGCTGGGACTGAGTGCCTGCAGACCAGGGGGTCTTATCTTTTTGGTGGTGCCTTTGTTTCCCGCAACCCAGCACGAAAAGCAAAAGTGTGATTTCCAACCGCAGCACAGCAAAAAAAGGAATTTTTAAGCCATGCGCGCCGCTACCAAAGTACGCGGCTCCGATGCTGACAACCCTTTGGCTCGGCTGTTGCCGGGTTTCGCTTACAAGTTGCGTCCTGAGTGAAAAGCTGCCATTGTTCTACAAACGGACATTCTGAAAACTGACTGACTTGATTTTGTTTCAGGTGAGGTAAAAAACTGAAAACTTCTGGCAGAAGAAATGTTCAGAAATTATAGATCCCGTGGTGAGTTAAGGTTCTGCCGTAGCGTCCTAGAAACCCCCCTGAACACACACCCACACACACACAGTTATCGTTGCCAGAGACAGAAACTCTGGTCATGGAGCTTGTCAACAGAATTGTGTGACAAAAACGCACTGGGAAGTTCAGGTGACAAAAACTGCCAGTTGTTCCGTTTCCTTTCTTTTCAGACGTTTTCCCCAGATCCTTTTCATTGTGACATCAAACTTAGTTTTCTGATGTCTTCTGACATGTTAATGCACTGCACCATTGTCACTTGGTAAGGTCTTCGATAAAAAGCGACAACAATCAGGCCAATTTTGTCACGATTTTTTTTTCTTGAAACATTTTGGTAGTTTTCCAGTGAAATAGAGAAGCAAAGTGGCGCGATTAAGAGCAAACAAGATCGAGTTTGTCATGCAAATTTTTTTCTGCATTTGAAAGCACACGCCTTGTGAGACGTTGGACACACTTTTGATTTTCGGATGGGTGTTTCCTGGGTTCTTCGACCATCCAAATCCTCTGGGGGTTTTATTACGTCTCACCTGTTGCAAGATTGCTTGTTCAAGGACAAGCCGAGTTCGCCGAAAGAGAGTTATGGCTTGTTCTCAAAGGAGGGGAGAAAGCCAAAAAAAGACAGTACCGTTCATTCCTGGTGATCGTTTGTTTAGCGGTGTCCGAAAGAAGGCAAGAAAACTTGGGCCCAATCCACACAGGACGCGGGACGCCACGCGCAACGCGATGCGAGCAAATGGGACCTGTTGATGTGAATGGGGGTGTCCACACTGCATGCAAGCAACACCAAAGGAAAAATGTTCCAATTTGTGCACGCGTTGCGTCCCGCAACCTGTGTGCATTGGGCCCAAGGGTGTCAGGTGAGGTTCTTGCATGAATGGCACCCTTTAGACATACAAACACTTGATCACAATTCAGGAAAATCCTGACACGCTCACCGAGTTTCCCAGAGTCGGTGCAAGTTGCACTGTTCAGACAGGCAATTGCTTTGTTTTGCAGGTTGGGACGTCGGGTTGCGTTCGTTGCCCCCGCTGTCTCCGGGTTTCTATGGGCCGGTAGGACCTCCCGCCGGTTACGCCCCGCGTGACTTCAGCCCTAGAAGGAAACACCGCCGGCACAAACACGGGCGTCACGGCCACCGGCGGCATCATCACCGACATCGCAGTCCTGAACGGCGCCACAGGCATCTGCCGCCGCTGCTGCCTCGCCGCCGCGCCTGGGACGACCTGGACCTGCCGCCCCGTGCTGCGCCGCCCCTCCGTCCGTTGCGACGCTCATGGGACGACCTGGACCTGCTGGCCTACCGCAGCCGGCCCTATTGGTAGCTCTCCATCTCAGAAGCGGCATCTACGAATGCAAAGAGCATCTGTTCTGCTTCCCACAAGGCAGAAAATGCAGTGAACCTGTGACTCCGGCACTTTGGCAAGTTGGGTGTTCTGTGCTTGAATTTCACCGAAATTGAGATTTTGCTTTCCAAAAGTCGTCAGAAACTTGGTAACTTTTCTCTCGCTTGGCTGCAAACTGGAAAAAATGTCTGAACTTTTGAAACACTGCTCACTGCCAACCGATAAAGAGTAAAGGGGCGAAGGACGAGCGGAGCTGCATCAAACCCGACAGCTGCGGAGTCGAAAACAGAACAAAGTGTGCGTGATAAGTTTAGGCTGAAATCGTCCATGTAAATAGCGGTTTGGCCATCTTCAAACAATTGAGCGCAGCATGCTGATGTTATTCTTTCTTTGATTTCTGTTGTGCAAAATAAATAAACAAACCACACAACTCGTTGGAATTTTGTCTTGTGTTCTGAATTGCCATCAACAGTGAACAGTGTTGTGCGCGTGGCAGCTCTTGTGAGACATTTTCTGACGAATTTTTACGCAATAAAACAGTTTTGCTGCTTTGAGTCGTTTGTTGGGCTCCCTGCTTAGTGGCTGCGTCGAGTGAAATCTTCAAAATGTGATGTGGCCACATTTTGAACCGATAATGACAAAGACTTCCGTGAAGAATTTCTTCATTGCTGTGCATGACGATCAAAGTAAATGACCGTATTTCGCGTGTTTGCGAGTTGCCAGCGCAGGAAAAGACAAGTTGTTTTTGGATCGGGCTGGACAGCAGAGTCCTGGGGTTGTCAGTGTCATTGGCTGTTGTCTTTCCCGTACCCTACTGCCGCCCCCACGCCAGCGGAACCCCATTGCTGACAAACGGCCTTTCTATTTTGGAAGCCACAGTCCGTTGAGCACCCATTTCTTTTCCGTTTTTGACGCATTGTAGCATTGTGTTTGGGGAGTGGTGACAGTTATGGGTCGAGTCATGCTTGATCTCTGAGGCGTAGTATGTTTCCTTGTGAGGAGTTTACGCACCTGATCTTTCTTGACAGCGCCTCGGGCCTTCTTTGCTAATTTTGAGTGGCGAGGAAGATGAGTGCAGATCGGTGAAAGATAACGAGAGAATCCTCATGAAAGCTCCTGCGAAAGCAGGAAAACTATTTAGACCCCTTTGGACTTTTCGGGCAGTTTCATTTTTTTCCTTTGAGTGATAAATTTGAAGGTATGTTTGGCCGGCATTGCTGTCTTCAAATGAGCACGACGTGCAAATCCCAGACAAAAAGTTGGTTTGGGGATCCAAAAAGGTAAAAGAAAAAAAAACAAACTCAACTTCCTAGATTTCCAAAAAGAAACAAATGAACAAACCCTTTACTTGACTGTGTTGCAGCTTCTGTCTTGTGAAGTGGACACAATTTGTTCGTTCTGCATCAACCGGCAATTTGCCACAGGGCATGCAAGGGTGGTTGTGTCCGAAATAAGCGCACGCGTATCCTGCGGGCGTCGACACTCCAGTGTGGTTTCTTGTTGGGTGTCTGTCCCACTGCAGTTTCGTTAGAGTGGTTCATTCACAAAAACTGACCAGCGTTTTACGATGTGCAATTTCAGGATTATTACGACACGTTGTGTCAGCAGCTGAGTAACATCGTTGAGCTAGTTCGAGGGAAACTGACGAAGCAGCAGCGCATCACCCTCGGGGCGCTCGTCACGATAGACGTGCACGCCAGGGACGTGGTTGCTGAGATGGCAGACAAAGGTGTGTCATCAGTTCTGGAAGAGTCTCCGTCACTGAAAAAAGTCGGGCAGGAAGTTTGAGATACATTTTGTTTCTTGATGGAACCCAGGTGGCACGAAGGACTCAAAAATAATTTTCGTTTGCAGGCGTGGAGAACGACAATGACTTCAACTGGCTGGCACAGTTGCGTTACTACTGGGAGAACAACGACTGTTATGTAAAGATCACCAACGCGCGTATCATGTATGCGTATGAATACCTGGGTAAGTGAATAAATTTGACCCAATCGCTCGCTCAGTTCGCGCCATAGTGCCCTGATACTGGAGGGGAAATGTGTGTTGATGGAGGAGAGTTCTCTTGATTGTTTTCTGCCGGATAAAGGAAGTGGACTGGCGCTTGTTGAGACCGACAATGTAACCTTCCATTTAAATTACAAACGAAAAATGCACTGTTTCAGGAAACAGTGGCAGACTGGTGATCACACCTCTCACTGATAGATGCTACCGCACCCTGATGGGAGCCTTCCACCTCAACCTGAACGGGGCGCCGGAGGGACCGGCTGGCACCGGCAAAACAGAAACAACCAAAGATTTGGCGAAGGCGCTCGCTGTGCAGTGCGTCGTCTTCAACTGCTCCGATGGACTCGACTACATAGCCATGGGAAAGGTCAGAGGGATTCTTGTCTGCATGTTGCAAGCTGGCCAAATACCAGTGATTTTTTGCCTTGCGTTTTTTGCCTTTCTGCTCTGCTTTCTGCTGTTCTGTATTTTTCGCTGACAGTCATGTCCGAAGTCAGCGAATCGAATGTGGTAAAGTGGATTGTGGCTGCAATTTTCCTGCTGGAGCTTGCATGACCAACGTCAAATCTCTGTTGATCATTTGCAGTTCTTCAAGGGGCTTGCGGCGTGTGGAGCCTGGGCGTGTTTCGATGAGTTCAACCGTATTGAACTTGAGGTGTTGTCCGTTGTCGCGCAACAGGTACATATAACCAAACAGTATTCTCTGTTGAATATTTCACAGAGTTCCCCAATGTTTGGCCTGACCATGGAAATCCTACAAAAGCCTTGGAAACGATTTTTGAGAAATTTTGGACATTTTACTTGTGCACTCATGTCATCTCATGTGTTGAACATTCGGAGAGTGTCTTTGTCCATTTCGTCACAGATTCTGTGCATTATCCGCGCGGTACAACAGAAGCAGGAGACGTTCATCTTTGAGGGGACGGAACTTCATCTGAACCCGAACTGCTACGTCTGCATCACCATGAACCCGGGATACGCCGGGCGGTCTGAGCTGCCGGACAACCTCAAGGTCCGTGGAAGGCTTCGTAATGCAGGGTGGTTGTTCTGCAGTTACTGCTGTTCTTCTCTAGACCTGTCCGGTGTTTGAACGCAATTTGTTGTTCGTTTAGGTTTTGTTTCGCACTGTCGCCATGATGGTTCCGGATTACGCTATGATCGGAGAGATCTCGCTCTACTCGTTTGGTTTCATCGACGCGCGGAACCTGGCTGTGAAGATCGTCACCACATACAGACTGTGCTCAGAACAGCTTTCGTCTCAGTTCCATTACGACTACGGTACATCTTGGCTGTCTTGGGACTCCAATGGGAGACGGTGCACGAAACAAGTTTTTGACACCAGCACCAGGCTCACACTCACACGCCTGTTTTGTCTGATTTTGCGCGAATGGCTTGGGCCCGTGTGACTCGGGCAAGTAGTGGCCGAGGCCAAGGGAGAAACCACAAGCAAACTCTGCTGTGCGAAACCGCATCCTTTATTTCAACACAAACGTTGATCTGTCTGCAACTGGCTCTTTTTTAGGTATGAGAGCTGTTAAGGCTGTGCTATCAGCCGCAGGAAACTTGAAGCTGAAATTTCCGGAGGAAGAAGAAAACATACTGGTTTGAATTTTCAATCCTGGTAGGAAATTGTTGCTCTTTCTGACGAAGTGGTGATTTACAGGTGTCTGAATGTGTTTCATTTGGTATGAACCCAACTAGGGATGCTCTACACACATTTTCTCTTTGCAGTTGTTGAGGTCCATCATGGATGTGAACCTGCCCAAGTTTCTGGCACACGACATCCCATTGTTTGAGGGGATCATCTCTGATCTGTTTCCTGGCATCGCGCTTCCGAAGGCCGACTACACTGAGTTCCTGGCCGCAGTGCACGAGATCTGCAAAACGCGCAATCTGCAGCCAGTTCCCTTCTTCAACGAGAAAGTCATTCAGATGTATGAAATGATGATCGTCAGGCATGGGTGAGTAACCTGGCTGTGGATGGAAAGGGGAATCTGGTTGTTCTGCTTGCCAAAAGGCAAAACAAGAACACATTTTATTTCCCGAGCTTCGCAGATGAGCGTCATGAGATCAGGCGAGCATGTCCACCGGTCTAGAAAACTACACCATTGAAGATAGCTGTGCAAAACATAGTTTCCGCAAATTTTTTCGTCCTTGGATTGATGCCTTTTGGTTTTGTTGGTCAAACAGCAAATGAAAAGTATTCTGTCAAAACATTTAGGTTCATGTTAGTGGGAGAACCGTTCGGCAGCAAGACCACTGTTATCCACACAATGGCGGAAGCTATGACCTCACTGAACATGCATGGCAACGAAGAGTACGAAAAGGTGGTGTACAGGACCATCAACCCGAAGGCCATCACCATGGGACAACTGTACGGGCAGTTTGACCCCGTGTCTCATGAGGTAAGAATTGCGAAACAGCTCTTCTGTTTGGCGAACACACTTTCTCTCTTGCTCCGGAGCACATTTTTTGGTAACTTCTGATTGTGTGTCGTTTCACGTCAACATGACCTGCATCCCCTTTCCCAGGTCCCTCTCTTGACGTTGCTGTCATGAGTTGGCCTGTTCAGAAAATTACGAAAGACACTGTTGTGTTGTAGTGGTCTGACGGCATCACAGCTGTGACGTTCCGCGAGTTCGCCAGCACGGACACGCCTGACCGCAAGTGGGTCATATTTGACGGACCTATCGACGCCGTGTGGATCGAGAACATGAACACTGTGCTCGACGACAACAAGAAACTGTGTCTCATGTCCGGTGAAGTCATCCAAATGTCTCCAGTGATGAGCCTTATCTTCGAAACAATGGACCTCTCTCAGGCCTCGGTGAGTACAGGTTTCATGTATCTGCAATGAACTACTGTGCAGTCTAAATTCATTGTTGCTTTCAAATTTTGCGATGTCTGTTTTGATTGGGATTTTGGAGTCTAAGTGAACAGAAGTCCAAGAAGCGAAGTGTGCACACGGTTGGTTTGAAAATTTCAGCCAGCGACTGTGAGCCGATGTGGCATGATCTACCTGGAGCCGAGTACACTGGGCTGGAGACCCATCATGAAATCCTGGTTACAGACCCTGCCGGCCGTGCTGACCGCGGAACAGAGAGACGTCGTGGAGGCCATGTTCGAGTGGCTGGTCGATCCATGTCTCAAATTCGTCAAGAAGAAATGCAGGGTGAGACTATCAGGCTAACAAGCTAAGATTTACATGAACGATAATTGCTCACTACTGGAAGTTTCACCTGTGTTTCGAACCAAAGGAAAAAAAGCAGTTGAATTTGGAGCACGCTGTCCGGAGAAGTTCTATCTTTTCCAGCTCTTTTTATGCGTTTTTTCCGAAACGAAAAACTTCTGTCATCCACTCACTAACCGTACTTTTGAGATACAGTTTTCTTCTTGGTGAAATGACATCAAATTATCGTTTGCATGCTGCATGAAAAACCGACAAAACTCTTTCAGAACGTTTAGCCATTTTGCTGCTTACTGCTCAAATGGTCACTTTCTTTGACAACTTCTTCTTGTATTGAAAGATTGAATTTAATAAATCTGCATTTGGCTACATTTTTCTGCTCGCGTTCCATTTCTCGCTCATGGTGGAAAGCTTTTGAGTAAATTTGAATTTAGCCAAAAGTCAGAACTGCGAGGAAACACTGGAGCAGTGAAAATGGAACACGATGTACCTTTCCATTGGAAGTAATGCATATTTCTTTCTTTCCAGGTTGTAAGTTGGGTTTCATAATCATAAATTTATTGTCATGCATGAAAATTTTCCACTGTTCATGTTGAAAGTATCTTGTTCTACTTTCTGTTTTCTTCACGGCAGGGTCGGGTAAGAACTTGTATGTTGGTTTCAGATAACTGTTTTTAATGGGAGATTAGTGTCTTTCTCAGGAAAGTGCCATTGTGTTCTTTTCGTGATGGTTTCAAATGACTGGTTTTTTTCACAGCAAAACGTTTTTGTGTTGAGCAGAAAAGCCCAGGGATGTTTTGCACATTTGATGGGTGCACAGGAGAAACTTTTGTGTCGTTTTGGCACCAATTAGAATTTTTGTTGTTGACTTGTTCCAAGAACCCCAGTCCTCGCGTTTCTTTCATTTTCATGGTTTGATTGGAAAATCGTAGAACAAGGACAATTTTCTCATTTTGAAAATGCAACATATTTTCTTTCATGTACTTTGCATTGCCAGTTTTTACCCGACCATTCCCGAACCCCCTATCATCATTTTGAATGGGAGTTAAGAAATATCAGTGAGCTCACTGAGCTGAGACGCTCTGACTGAGGCACTGGCATGAGAGCGCGCGCTGCTGTGAAACCGATAACATCTACAGTGTCACCGGAAACTCGTTGCAGTGATGCACCACTGTTTACTGCAGGAGTACTGCCCGACGAGCGAGACGAACCTCGTGGTGTCGCTGATGCGGCTCGTGGAGATGCAGATGATCGACCCGTGCGCCGCCGAGGACGCCAAGGACAATCGCCACCTGAAAACCTGGCTCATGGTGAGAACACCGGCAGTTCATACCCGAGGTGCTGGCGTGTGTTGGCGTTGGTTTCATAGCCAATTCTGTTGCAAATTTTTTGTTCTTCCTCGTGCAGCCAAAACTACTTCAGAGAGTTTCTTCCGTAACCTCGGAGTTATTCTTGTCACTTCAGGCCTCTGTGCTGTTCGGGATCCCCTGGTCATTGGGTGGTGTACTTGACGTCGACGGGCAACAACTGTTTGACAAATTCTATCGAGACCTCCTCCTCGGCACAGACGAAGATCTGCCAATGCCGAAAATCATGGGCAACAAATTGGAGATTCCGTACCCTGAGAACGGATTGGTGTATGACTACGCTTATGAGGTATAGTACAGGGCCCGAAGTAAAGATAGTTTAGATCCCTTCCATCCCATCTTGTACCTTGTTGTGGACTTTCGGGGAACAGGACAGGAAACAACAAAGAACAAACAAGGCAAACTCAGGACGCTGACGCTGATGTACGAAACCTCCTTGTTGAGTTTGAAGACCCAACTGAAAAAAAAACAAACGGAACATTCAGCAGGTGGCACGGGAAATCCATCATTTTCCACCGTTGCTGGGTGTCATGTTTTTGCGGTGTCTGCGCAGACACCCTGGGTGACCACATCATGGATTGGATTACTCTCTGTGGGAGTTGATGGAGGCCAAAACCAAACCCAAAAACTTCCTCCGTAAAACCCTGAACCAGATCTTCACCCACCACTTTAAGTGTGTCATTATTCATATCGTCACTTGTTCTTCTAACACTGAAGACATGTGCGTCTTTCCGAGGCACTTCTTCGCTCCTAACTGTGCTCCTTTGAACACCAACCTGTTGCACGCCGCAACATCCCATCCTTGTGTACCCGGTGCAGTGATTCCCCACCGTCTCAGCTTCTTGTTCTGCAGAATCCCGCAAGGAAACGAAATTCAAACTGATGCGGCTCGACAGCAAGTTTAGCGAAAACCTTTCAAAACAACCGCGATTTTTATTGGCTCTTTGTGCATTTTCAGCACCTTGCTGCATCATGTTTGAATTGAGTACATGTAGCTTGCCAGGAACCAACTGACCTTTGTGTCCAATGAATGTTAATTTATGTGTTCGCGTGCAGACCTACAGGAAAAGACACAAGGTAACACAGATGTTGAGCTTTTTTTTTTCTTTGTCAAAGGAGTCGCAACGTATTTTTCTCGCAATTTTTCTCAAATGGAAAAAAAACCACAACTTTGGCAGCACGAATGTCTTTCTTTTTCCAACTTTTTCTGCAGTCATCAACGTTTTTGCTTTGTTTGTCTTGGCATTTTGACAGGGGTTGTGTGTTTGAATTTAGAAGTGAGAAATTCACAGATGTTGCCAACGGGTGTAAATACACTTTCGTGGTATCAGTTTTCAGTTTCTTCAATAAAAATTCTGGGGATTCACTCTGTACAAATTGCAAAAATAGGAAAAAAAGGGAAAAAAAAAGAAAACAAAAAAAAAAACAAACAAACAAAAGGAGAAAAAAGAAAAGTGATCTTTGTTGCGAAACAGTTGTCAAATCGACATGGATTGAGACAAAAGTCTTGGAACAATTTTGTTTTACCCCAACACCCCAGTCGAAAAGAGATTTCGAGGTGCTCTACTGTGATTTGTTTGCGGTTGCAGCAAAATGCGCGTGGAAACTGGCGACACTGGAACGACTTTATCAAGGGCACGACAGTACCGATTACGTCAAAGATCTCCGAGATTCTTGTTCCGACGATGGACACAGTGCGTTACACGTACCTCATGGAACTCTGCATCACCTACACCAAGTATGTTGCTTGTAATTCAGTTTTTCAGAAATTAAATTGGTTTGTTCCATTGCACATTGCTAGAACTGAAAAACCGAAAGAGTGCCAAGCAACCTCTTGGGACTTGTTTTTACGGAGAATTGATGTGAAGCGTTGTCTCAATGAGTTTGGAGAACGGATGAGCTGTGCTGTCAGAACTGGAGATGTTTTGCACTCTTTGTTGTGGGCTTGCTGACAACTGGAAGGTGCGGGCTAAAAATATTAGTTTTCTGCACATGGGATTTCTCTCGTGGCGAAATTACTGAAAAGGCCTCAGCGAAATTGTCCTCAGGGTGATCCCATGCTGAACACGCGTTAACTGTGTATGTACTCCTGCTGTGTGTAGGAACGTGGTCTTTGAGCAGGGTGGATACCTGGGAAGGTAAGTGTCACCATGCAATGTGCATAGTGAAAAGCGCGATCATCGCTTCAACTCTCCAGCTTTATTGTCTGTTGGCGCCGAAGGCAGCAAGCTTCTTGGTTGGTAGGTTGTACATCACTGAATTACGATCACAACAACTGCTCTTGATGTTGATAAAATGATGCGTCACTGTGTGTGGTTGAGTTGATTCCTCCCATTGGATTCAGCTGAACACGGGACACAATGACGCTCACCGACACAGGAGCTGATGTTTCGCACTGGTGGGTCATGACGTTTCCTCAAAATTGGAGGCGCTGTTGTGTCAAGAGGCACCAGTGTGAGGACGGTTGGTTTGTTGCCTAGGAAGCTTCAAATGTGGTAGAATTGCCTTCTTTTGCTTCAACGCTAATTGTGTGCCTGACAGGAACAGTGGAAGGGCGCAAACAATACATTTGGCAAGTGGATGGGGTACCATCATTGAGAGACTCCATTCCATCAATTGGTTGAACCCATGGACAGGGCACTGCTCCCCGTGACAGTTGTTTACAAAACGTTACACCGGCTGAACTTAGATCACAGAAGTGGTAAAGGAGCTGGAAACTGTCAGTTGCTGTTGTCCGCACATTTTACTTCTCACTTATATTTGTGTGCACATTCTTTTTTTCTCCAGGAGGATTCCAGTATACAGGTTGCCTATCTTTTCATTGCCAGCATTTTACCTCAAAGTCCAAACATCAAATGTGTGGTCCTCTTGCATTAGACTCGTGCCAGACGCTTCCCTCCATGAAGATTGTCATCTCAAAAGGCAGAAAATTGGTGTTGGACCTTGGCATGCAGTAGCAATAAGTCTGTACCCGATAAGGTTTCCAGACATGCCTCAGGAGAGACACTGATCATTGTGCTTGGCCAAAATCATTCCCTGCTTACGTGAGTTAAGATATCTGCATGACTCGGAGCGCATTTAGTGGCAGCAGAGAACTGCAGCATGCATGTCGAACAAATACTCGACGAATTTTTGTGCTTGCCTTCGTTCTGTTGTGCAAAAGTTCATTGATTGTGTGCATCTTGGTGGGAAAGTAAAGAGACATAAGGCATTGAGTTGTGGCGCGGTCTCAAATTTTGAAGGACTCGAGGTGTGATTTCTTTGAGAGGTGGCATGAATAACAAAAATAGCTATGGAAATGTCCTCATGTCAGACAGCGGTTGATATTCCACGTTGGTTTGCAGCATGCTTTCATTACTTCGGGTGCTTTTGCAGACCGATTCTGTTCGTGGGTCCGACGGGTACAGGCAAGAGTGTGTACGTGCAGCAGAAGCTGATGAACGGACTGCCAAGGGACGAGTACATTCCGGCTTTCGTCAACTTCTCGGCGCAGACCAGCGCCAATCAAACTCAGGTATCATTGCCCCAAACTCCTTTTGTTTGAAAGGACCAAAACGCAGAAAGTCAATCCAGGCTCAATCCAAGCTTCTATTTTCTTTACCTAGAAGTTCAGAGCCCTCACAAAGAAAGACACAGTCTGAGTTAATCTAGACCAAGTGAACAAAGATCTTTGCAAGCGAAATCGACGACAGTTTGATTGGAAACCAAAGCGCATCTCGAAGCAACAGGAACAGCAGCAAGGAGAAACAGCCTGAACACCAAAACGGGCTCTCTGTCACGAACTACAAAGCGAAGAGTGTTGATCTGAACACCCAGAACTCTTTCTTGCAGTTCTTGATCATGTCTCGGTTGGACAAGCGACGCAAGGGTTTCTATGGACCACCGATGGGCAAGAAGTCCATTATTTTCGTGGACGACATGAACATGCCGGCGCTTGAAGTGTACGGAGCTCAGCCGCCGATAGAACTGCTCAGACAGCTGTTTGATCATGGAAACTGGTAAGCTGGAATCTTTGCACCCTGTCCACTGCTATCAGGCGAGAAACGCCTCCAATTGAAAACTGCCGCTTATTATTGTAGGTACGACATCAAGGACACCAGTAAGGTTGTGCTGCAGGACATACAGTTCTTGGCTGCGATGGGTCCCCCTGGTGG
>JAAUYG010054846.1_pt1 | contig 16211 bp, 12 predicted proteins | sample 7278091 | NCBI WGS metagenome assembly JAAUYG01 (sample SAMN14350201, study PRJNA611818) | marine sediment metagenome | isolation source: surface marine sediment (0.6m) | place: French Polynesia: Moorea | collected 2018-08 | reverse complement strand
GGTTATAGATCCGTAAATAAACGATAACCTGAATCTGTAATCGCTAAATTTGGTCTGCTATCTACTTGAAATGATTAACGGCAATAGCCAATTTCCAATTTATTTTGGACAGCACTGATACGAAAGAGCTTCTCAAAGTGCCTGGTTTAAGAATCCATATCATATTGGGTTTATCCCTGGTGCGCTCAAACAATCTACTGAAATTATCAAAGCCTCTCCTCATAAGCTTGTAGGGGTAGCTGGTGCTGCTGCTGCTGTAGGATTTGAATGTTATTGTTGCCACAAAGCGACCGAAATAATTTTTGGCGATAATTGCGAAAAACCTCAACCAGATGAAGAAGATGATCCTTGTCCATGAATTATATTTTTCGTAGGAATAAAGTTATGAAGAATTGGTTAGTTTTCCTTAAATATTTTGCCCAAATTTTGTTAATTGGGGTCTTCTGGTCCTCTCTATGTGGATTAATGATTGCAAACTTTGAAAAATTAAATCCAGTCTTTGGTGCAATAATCATAATGTGCGGGTCAATACTGTCTATCATGTTATTAAAGCGAATTCGCAAAAAGAAAGATAACGATTCACATTAATACACATCTATTCTTTCGAACATACTTCTATCTTGTCTTAAAAGAACTCTTCTGGGGTTTAAAAATCCTATCCGAATATATGCGGGCCAATACTATGATGACGAAACCGGTCTGCACTACAGTTACCACAGGTATTATGATCCTCAGACCGGGAGATACCTGACGCCTGATCCGATTGGATTGGCTGGGGGGATCAATCTTTATGCGTATGTCCAAAATAATCCGATTAATGGAGTTGATCCTCTCGGACTATTAACGGAGGCTTACCACGAATCCACAGGGGGTGGGTGGAATGCTCCCCCACCAATTTATAGCCCTTCTGCTAATTTATTTCGAAACGTAAGAATTGATCCATCCAAATACGTGGCCACTTCCTTTAGTCAAACATTTATGGGTGAAGGAACAACACTATCCAATGGAATTGAGCAAGAAACGATTTCTCCTTTAGATCTTATGACCGCTAGCGTTGATCTGTCCTTTGGTTGGTTGCCGACCCCACGAGATAGAGTAAATGAAATGACAATAGGAATAGGTAAACACATAGGGCTTGGATGGTTTTACGGCCGTCCTGATGAATTGGGAAATTATCAGGTTGGCGGGCTTGTTTTCCATTTTGGACTAGGCTTAGGTTCTCCTTTTAGTTTTTCTGAGATAGAACCTGACCCTAATAGGCCATTTAGCGATTTCTCAAATTTAGAGCTTTACTATGAATGCCCTTAATAGGAGCTGGTATGTCCGATAATTTAAAATTATTATTAAAATGGTCATCTATATTTCTCATCATTTTTTTGCTAACAGTTATTATCTTTATCCATTCAGACCTTAGAGATTTTTTATATAATTCATCTTTTTTTCATGATCGACATACAAAGATTCTTCTTCCAATTTGTACGATAATAATCTTACTCATCAGCTCATGGCTCGGATCATTATTTGCGTATAAAAAAGGAAGGAATAAGGGAGCTTGGGCGATTATATGTTTCATCACTAGTGTATGGGGTCTTCTTGCACTTTTCTTGCTACCATCCAAGGAGATAAGAAATGAGAAGGAAACGGGATAAATTAGAGACAGCCATCAAAGGAAATGCATTAGGGTAGCACCCAAATTATTAATAGTCGATTGATCCGGCGGCTGGAGACATTCTTCTTTAACCGCCGTTTCCTTTTTTGGGGGGGTGCTCCGGGCAGTCGCAGGCGGCACAGGGTATTATGGGGACGCCCTAAACTTATAAACTTATTGACCAAATTTAAAAAATGGCGGCGGTTTAGAGAATTATCGGGGTCAGATCTCAACATTTGACAATTAATTTAGTATTTTGTCAAACACCGAAACCTCGCTTGGTTCCCCATGCAGCCCGCACAGTTGAAAATAAATATTCACACAACCCCTCGTAGGCAAAACTTCTTGTAGGGGCTTTATGGGGTCAAATTACATCTTTTGGCAAGCTATCACTGTAATTCTGTTTAATGTTGAGACCTATGACCCTATACTTTGGAATCAGCTGATAACAGGACGGTGGATTGATCCCAGGCTTCGGCCAAATTGTATTGAATCCACTCGGAACTGAGGTGGACGTCCAAAGAATCAAGTCGTCCAGGGCCAAGATTCTGATATCCATGGGGCACGTTCGCAGGCCCCAATACCACGTCACCGGCCTCGGCATCTATTGTCTTGTCTCCAACGGTGAAACGAGCGCGTCCCTCAGTTATCGTGAATACTTCATCATAAGGATGGACATGGAGTGTCGGCCCCTCTCCTACGACATCGGTAACATAACGAATGAGTGTGATGTTAGTGCCTAAGTCCTTGCCTTCCAGGAGCCCTCGTAACGCTTGGGGGCCTTTCAGCCATTCATCTGCATTTACTTTCGCGGGATCTACTTTCGATTGAATCGGCATGTTTCGTTCCTCCTATGAAAATAGGGTCCTAATCAGAGGATACCACAAATAACCATACTTGCGGTTTGAGCGCACAGCATTACCAATGAGCTGTTGCTGATGAGTGCGTGAAACCTAATACCTAATCAGACATGTGTCGATCCGGGGAAGAAAGGGTGAAAGGTGTCAAACCTTGATCAATGATAAAATCACGGGTTGCTTTAATTGCGCCCAGGCTATTCAGCAATGCGATTAGCGGCCCGGGATATGTTTGGGGGATTTATCCATAGCCAATTGGCATCAATGGAACCATAACAAGGCGCAATACGTCGATTGCGCCCTTTTTTTATTTTAGCAGAGGATATGTCTACAATATCTGGCTCAGAAAGAGCTTGGTGCGCTCGTGCCGGGGATTGGTAAAAAGGTCTTCAGGATTGTTGGCCTCCACAAACTAAACGGGGTCAGGGCTCAACATTTAACAGCCACGGCATTAAACAGAGTCAGGTCTCAATAATTGACAGCACGGGTAGACGGCGGTTGGAGAATTTCTTCTCTAACCGCCGTTTCTTCTTTGGGGAATAGCGCAGGCCTGCCTCACGCAGTTGGTGGCCAGGGAAATAAGGAGGTCTCAACATTTCGCAGAATTTCGCCTTCAGCTGAAAGATGTGCCGGTAAGAGTTGAGATCTGCCCCTGTTTGGTCATCAAGTTGCGACTCCAGGTTTATTAATTTTTTTCTGATCGCTTCTTAGGGGCAGTTCGGGCCGCGGGGTCAACGCCGGCGGCCGGTTTCAAGATGTCGCAGGCGTCCGTTGTCGAAATGGAGATAATAAGGCAAACGGTTGGGGCCGAAGTCGTAGGTCCAGACTTCGCGAATGATCGGGCCTTTCAGCAGGTAGGGCGCCTTGTAGCGTTCATCACGGTAGTCGTATGGTTTGGAAATCCAGGCGTCAGGGTATAGTTCATAGGACGCAATATGCTCCGGGTCGCCGCACTTGCGGGCCACATCATCCTGATAGTCGCCGATAAGCACCAGCCTGCTGCCGCAACGCAGGGATCGACCCATGGCCGGCATGCTGCTCAAGGCAAGCAGGAGGATGCTCAAGAAAATACAAATGGCTTTACGCATTTTAACCCCGTGATTCTTTTCGGGTCGGATGGTAGAAAGACCTTCAACATAATTGGGGCTGGGTACGGGGTTGTCAATCCGCATTAGCCGTCGTCGGAAAGCAGGCCTTTTAGCCTGTCCGCTGTCCATCACCGCCGCCATCATTCGGCTCCCGCAAGGAAGGCCGGCAAGATCTCGGGGGAGACGATCCGCTGACCGTATCGCGCGTGCCGCGGCGGTTCAGGAAAATGTCATGGACTCAGCCGCTGACTGCTCGAAGACCAAGGATTTGCGTATCCCCAGCTTTTTCATCCGCGATTCCAGGGTGGTGGGTTTGATATCCAGGATCTGCGCCGCGCCGCCCTCGCCCCTGATTTTGCCGTTGCTGCGTTTGAGGGCCCTGATGATATGAGCGGATTCGTTTGCCTTAAGGGTCTTGAGCGGGGTGCTGGCCTCAAACTGGCTGTCCGGATAGACACGCCTTTTGGAAGATAAATCGATCTTCAGGTCCGGACCTGATGCTGCAATGATCGTGCGTTCGATGACATGTTCCAGCTCACGAATATTTCCCGGCCATTCGTATTCCATGAGATTGCTGATAAATTCTCCCGATGGGGCATTGATGCGACGATGATGTTTGCGCGCATACTTGCGCACAAAATGTTCGGCCAGCAGGGGAATATCGTCCTTGCGATGGCGCAGGGGCGGTAATTGGATTGGGAAGACGTTCAGCCGGTAGTAAAGATCCGGACGGAAAGTGTTCATGGCGATCGCCTCGGAGAGACTGAGGTTGGTGGCGGCCACGATGCGAACATCTACGGCGATCGGCCGTCCCCCCCCGACCCGTTCGACTTCCCGTTCCTGAAGGACGCGCAACAGGCGTGTCTGCATCGTCAGGGGCAGCTCACCGACTTCATCCAGAAAAATCGTACTGCCCCGGGCCAGCTCGAACTTGCCGATGCGACGGGTGTGCGCGCCGGTAAAACTGCCTTTTTCGTGGCCGAACAGTTCGGATTCGATCAGCGTTTCCGGCAGCGCGGCACAATCCACCTTAATTAAAGGACGGTCGTTGCGTGTTGAGATGTTGTGGATGGCGCGCGTGATCAACTCTTTGCCGGTACCGGTTTCGCCGGTGATCAGCACGGTACTGTCGGTTTGGGCCACCTGGTGGATCTGATCAAACACTTGCTGCATCGCATCGCTGGTGCCGATGATCTTTTCGAAATTGTATTGGGTCTTGATCTCTTCATTAAGATAGCTTTTCTCCTGCTCCAAAAGCTCCTTGAGCCGATGGATTTCTTCGATCGTCAAAAGGTTGCCGAGCGCCAGTGCTGTTTGCGGCATTAGATTTTCGAGCCGGGACAAATGATCTGCCGTAAAGGCCTGCGGGTCGGTGGCGGCAATGAAGATGCGCGCCAGACGTTCACCTTTGAGCTCGAAAGGCAGGCGAATGACGGATTGGAAGCCAAACTCCGGCTGGCAGCACGCCAGGCGGGGGTATCGACGGCAGAGGGCCGTCAGTTCGGCGTCCTTGAAGATACCGGCCTGTTTGGTCAGCGCGCTGTCCAGGATTTGGTCGTCGTCGTTGGGCCTTTGTTCCTTTCCTTCCATGGCCGCCCGCATCGAATTCATGCTCCCGCCGTCGCTGCGGGTGAGGATGTTCCAGTAGCGTAATTCACCCTCGGTCTGCCAGATGGAGAGCCCAAACGCATCGAACCTGGCAAATCGGCTCAAATGTTGGGCCAGCACGACGCACAATTCATCCAGACTTTCGGTTTGGAGGAGCGCATTATTGATTTCCAGTTGCAGCGTCTTCTCGCGCTCACTTTGCACAAGCTGCTCGCTGGCTACAATATGGCCGACGGCCACGGCAATTTGATTGGCGATCCCCAGATAGAATTCCTGGCGTTCGGGCTGAAAATTACCCGGCCCGCTGTAATGAAACAGGAGCAGGCCGATTTCGCGACCCCCCGTGCGCAGCTTCACATTGAAGGAATTCTGCAGCCCGGTCTCGCGCATCAGCTCCAGTCCCGGATAGTCCGGGAACCGTTCGCGCATTGCCGCCAGATTCCAGCTGAAAAGATCCGGCTGGCGCATGAAATACTCGATAAGCGAATCGCGGAAGGGCAGCGACCGTTTCACGATTTGCTTGTAATAGGGGTTGGCCTGGCGTTCCGGGGGCGACATGGTGAGCAGGTGCGTGTAGTTCTGCTGCGCCGGGTCCAGGACGATAACCACGGCATCGTCAAAGCGGATTTCCGGATAGAGATCCTCCATGATCACCCGATATAGCTCGTCCTTGTCGCGAATGGCCGCGATCGAAGAATTGATTTTCAGCAGCAGGTTCAATTCCTGATGCGGCATTGAAGTTTCCATCGAACCTCTCCAGATCGTTGTCCGAAATAGCGGAGTTTGCTTCGCACTTCTACGATATGTCGTAGTCATCGTAATGCAAGCCCGGCACCGGAGCCGATGAATCTTAATTCAATCCGAATTGAAGATTAGTGCGGATCTAAAAAACAATCCCAATCCTCCTGTCGTGGTTGTGATCCTTATTCGGGCATGGGCGTAGGACCAAAACCCAACACTCATACGCCATTTGCCCCCGCTTTCCATCGGTCTCACGCCGACGGAACACGGATTCTGGCTCTGAGATACGCACTATTTTGTTTTCCGTCCACCGCTGTTTCGGCGGTGCACGCCGCCGCTTGGCATGACCCTTGAAAACCGGGTGGCGGAGGGGTGCGAATGATCACAACCGGGGGGATTGATAGATGGGAGCATGGTTTATGTCGAATTGTGGGAATATTGAAATCGCGATGCGGAAAATCACTAAGAATTCGTATGGGATCCGTTTCAGCGGCCGGCGAGATCCGCGTGATCCTTCCGAACGTTATTCCGGCCTACAGCTTTCTCTCCTCGATCGATGCGCACTGTCCCGGGCTCAACTGGGAACCGCCGCAACTCAGGATATTTATCGTCCGCTGTTTTTCAGTGGTCGATATACACCAAAAATGCATTGGAGATCTCGTGAGGGCCAAATCATCTGAACACCTTCGCGATGGGTCCATCGGGGAATCCGCCGAATGGTGGTACGCCACGTCGACCGGACGCATCCACGGCGATTCGGATTGCCGTTCGAGCGGTGGGATTGTCCAACATGAGCTTGACTTGCGCAAGGGCTGGAATGTGGTTCGCCGTCAGGTCGACGCCGCAGGAATCGAAAGCCGCCGCACGGCGCCCCCGGGTTCTTTTGGCACCTGGCATTTCCGCCCCGCGGACGAAGTCCGCCGGCCGCGCCGTGAATGTCAAATATAAGGGGGAACCCATGAAAAGATTCGCCCACCTCACTCCGCCATCGCTCCGGCGCAAACCGCGACAAAGGCTTGCGGCGATGACCGCCGTTTTACTTGGTTTGCCCTTGTGGCTGGCCGGCTGCAGCGATCAACAGGTCGCTGCCGAGGTCCAGGCGCCTAAAGTGATCGTCAGCACCCCCGTGGCCAAGGAGGTCATGGAGTGGGACGAGTATACCGGCCGGTTGCAGCCCATTGAAGTGGTCGAAGTGCGGGCACGTGTCAGCGGCTATCTGGAATCGATTCATTTCAAGGACGGCGATATCGTAAAAGAAGACGATTTGCTCTTCATCATCGATCCCCGTCCGTATAAGGCCGAACACGACCGCGCCGTGGCCCAACTGGCGCTTGCCCAGGCACAGCTTCAAGTCGCCCGCAGCGATCTGCGCCGGGCGCTCAAAGCCCGCGATGCCCGCGCCATTTCAGGCGAAGAGGTCGATCAGCGCCGCTCCCGGGCCATGATCGCCCAGGCCGGTTTCGAGGGCGCCGAAGCGGCGGTTGAATCCGCGGCACTGAATCTTGCGTTCACCCGGGTGACTGCCCCGATTACGGGACGCATCAGCCGCGACTTCGTCTCCGAGGGGAACCTCATCAATGGCGGCACCCCCGAAGCCACACTGCTGACCACGATCGTTTCGCTGGATCCGATCTATTGCTACTTCGAGGCCGATGAACGCTCATACCTGAAATATGTGAGGCTATCGCGCTCCGGCGCCCGCGCGAGCGGAAGGGATTTCCAGCACCCGGTTTATCTGGCGCTGGCCGACCAGACCGGTTTCCCCCACGAGGGCTACCTGGATTTTGTCGACAACCGGCTGGACCCCGCCACCGGGACCATGACCGCCAGGGCGCTATTCGCCAACCCTGATTTCGCGCTCACGCCGGGGCTCTTCGCGCGGGTGCGCCTGGTCGGCAGCGGACGTTACGAGGCCTTGCTGCTGCCCGAAGAGGCCATCGGCACCGACCTGTCCCAGCGCTATGTCTTCGTGGTCAACGACCAGAGTGTGGTCCAATACCGCACGGTCGAGCTGGGACCCCTGATCGGCGGTCTACGGGTGATTCGCAACGGCCTGGAAGGCGCGGAACGCGTCATCATCAGCGGTATTCAAAAAGCCCGCAACGGATCCCGGGTGTCACCGGTTCCAGGCGAGATCACCTATCAACCCGAGGTTTTTGATCTTCGTCCGGCCGCCTGAACATAACGGACCTGAGCCGCCATGAAACTGCCCCATTTCTTTATCGACCGCCCCATCATGGCCACCGTGATCGCCATCATTACCGTGATCGTCGGGCTGGTGGCGTATTACACCCTGCCCGTGGCCCAGTATCCGGAGGTCGTGCCCCCCAACATCGTGGTGCGCACAAGCTTTCCCGGGGCCAGCCCCGAGGTGATCGCCGCCACGGTGGCCACGCCCCTGGAGCAGGAGATCAACGGGGTCGAGAACATGCTTTACATGACGTCCCAGAGCACCAGTGACGGTCAACTGGAGTTGACCATCACCTTCAAGCTGGGCACCGATCTCGACGAGGCCCAGGTGCTCGTCCAGAACCGGGTGGCCATTGCCGAGCCCCGGCTGCCTGATGAGGTCCGCCGCCAGGGCGTGACCGTCCGTAAGCGCTCGCCGGACATGCTTATGGTGATTCACATGCTCTCACCGCAAAACCGTTACGATCAGCTCTATATCGGCAACTATGCGCTGATCCAGGTCAAGGATGTCCTGGCACGCCTGGATGGCGTCGGGGATGTCTCCATTTACGGTCTGCGGGAGTACAGTATGCGGGTGTGGCTGGATCCGGAACGCGCGGCCATGCTTGACATCACGGCCGGGGATGTGGTGCGGGCCCTGCGCGAGCAGAATATCCAGGTGGCGGCCGGGGTTCTGGCGCAACCGCCGATCCCCCAGAACCGGGCGCTCCAACTGACGGTCAACACACTGGGCCGCCTGACCGAGCGGGAGCAGTTCGGCGAAATCGTCATCAAGACCGGAGATGACGGGCGCATCACGCGTTTGCGCGATATCGCCCGGGTGGAACTGGATGCGCGTGACTATTCGGTCAACAGCTATCTGGACGGCAAGCCCGCCGTGGCCATTCTGGTGTTCCAGCGGCCGGGCTCCAACGCCCTGGCCACTGCCCGTGCCGTGCAATCCACCATTCAGGAGCTAAGCACACGCTTTCCGGAGGGCCTCGAACACCGCATCGTCTACAACCCGACCGAATTCGTTCAGAAATCGGTGGATGCCGTGATCCAGACCATCTATGAGGCCGGGGTTCTGGTGGTGGCCGTGATCCTGCTTTTTTTACAGACCTGGCGGGCGGCGCTGATACCGATGCTGGCCATTCCGGTCTCCCTGATCGGTACGTTCGCCGTCATGGCCGCCCTGGGCTATTCGCTCAACAACCTTTCCCTGTTCGGACTGGTGCTGGCCATCGGCATCGTGGTGGACGACGCCATCGTGGTGGTGGAAAACGTGGAACGCAAGATCGAGGAGGGCCTGGCCCCCCGCCAGGCGGCCCGCGAGGCCATGGACGAGGTCGGCTCGGCCCTGATCGCCACCTCCGTGGTCCTGCTGGCGGTCTTTGTGCCGACCGCTTTTATCAGCGGAATCTCGGGTCAGTTCTACCGGCAGTTCGCCATGACCATCGCCGCGGCCATGGCGATCTCGACCTTCAACTCGCTGACCCTAAGCCCGGCCCTCTGCGCGCTCCTGCTGCAACCCGCGCATCAGAGGGCCGGACGGCATCGCTGGTGGGATCTCACGGTGGGGGCCTTTTTCCGCGGATTCAACCGCAGATTCGATCAGGCCAGTCGGGTGTACACCTGGTCCATCGGACGCGTGGTGCGGCGCAGCGGCATCGCCCTGGCGGTTTACGGGGGGCTGATCTTCCTAACCCTGTTCGGGTTCCGCCAAGTGCCCACCGGCTTCATCCCGCCCCAGGACCAGGGCTATTTGATCGTGGCCATCCAACTGCCGGACCGCGCCGCCCTGGACCGGACCGACGCCGTCGTCCGCCAGGCCACCGCGCTGATCAACGACACGCCGGGAATCGCCGCCGCAGTCGGCTTCGCCGGTTTTTCCGGGGCCACCCGCACCAATGCCTCCAATGCCGCGGCGATCTTTGCCTCCCTGGACCCCTTTGACCAACGCGCCGCCCAAGGGGTTTCGGCCGGCGCGATCACCGCCGAACTGCGCCGCAAGCTGGGCGACCTTCCGGAGGCCCTGATCGCGGTCTTTCCCCCGCCGCCGGTCCCCGGCCTGGGAACGGCCGGCGGTTTCAAACTCCAGGTTCAGGACCGCAGCGGACTCGGACTGACCCGACTGCAGGCCGCCACCAACGACCTCGTGGCCGCTGGCAACGACCATCCCGGACTGGTGGGCCTGTTCACCACTTTTCGCGCCAACGCACCCCAGATCTACGTGGACGTGGATCGCGCCAAGGCCAAGATGCTCGATGTGCCCCTGAACAACGTGTTCGAGACCCTTCAGGTTTACCTGGGCTCCCTGTATGTCAACGATTTCAATCTCTTCGGCCGCACCTTTCAGGTTCTGGCCCAGGCCGGCGGCGAGTTCCGCCTGGACCCCCAGGATATCGGCAAGCTCAAGACCCGCAGCGCCTCGGGCCACATGGTGCCCCTGGGCTCCCTGGTGACGATCGTGGAGCGTACCGGGCCCGACCGCGTGGTGCGCTACAACATGTTCCCGGCGGCCGAGATCAACGGCGACACGCGGCGGGGATTCAGTTCGGGGCAGGCCGTGGCCGCCATAGCCGCCCTGGCCGACGAGGTGCTGCCGGCCGGCATGGGTTTCGAGTGGACCGACCTGACCTATCAGCAGATCCTGGCGGGCAACACGGCCCTGTTCATCTTTCCGCTGTGCGTATTGTTCGTATTCCTGGCCCTGGCCGCCCAGTACGAAAGCTGGTCATTGCCCCTGGCCGTCATTCTGATCGTCCCCATGTGTCTGCTGTGCGCCATTTTCGGACTCTGGCTGCGGGGGATGGACAACAATATCCTGACGCAGATCGGTTTCGTGGTCCTGGTGGGCCTGGCCACCAAGAATGCCATTTTAATCGTGGAGTTCGCCAAGGATCTGCAGGAGAAGGGCCAAGACCGTATCACGGCGGTGATCGAAGCCTGCCGCCTGCGGCTGCGCCCCATCATGATGACGGCCTTTTCCTTCATCCTCGGCGTGGTGCCGCTGCTTGTGGCCTCCGGCGCCGGGGCCGAGATGCGCCAGTCGCTCGGTACGGCCGTATTCAGCGGCATGCTGGGCGTGACCTTCTTCGGTCTTTTTCTGACCCCGGTTTTCTATGTGGTGATCCGCTGGTTTGTCGAGCGCCGGCGCAGGTCGTACCCATCCGGCGCATCCGGCTTCTATCCCCAATCCCCAAAGGAGACGGAACCATGAAACCGTACGCTATACCATCGTTTTGTCTGGTTGTTGTGCTGTCGACCGCCGCAAACCTGGCGATCGCGGCTCGTCCGGCCGTCGGTACCCTCGAGGTGGTGGCCGAACTGGACATCAACCCCGGCAATGTGTCGGTAACCCCTGAGGGCCGGATATTTGCCACGGTTCATCAGTTCCGCCGAGGACCCGTGCAATTGATTGAAATTCTCGACCGGACCACCTATCAGCCCTGGCCCAGCGCTGACTGGAATGGCGTTTTCGGGAGCGGCCCGAATGTTTTCAACAGTTTGCTAGGTATTCAAGTCGATGGTCAAAACCGGCTGTGGGTCATCGACAACGGATTGGGCGAGCCCGAGCAGACACCGAAACTGATGGCTTTTAACGTCGATTCCGGATCCGTTGTGTTCCGCTACGATTTTCCGTCCAATACCGGGCCGAAGGGATCGTTTTTGCAGGATATCGCCGTTGATGAGGATCATGGCTTTGTTTACATCGCGGATGTTGGGGGCGCGCACGAACCAGCCATCGTGGTCGTGGATATCGGTAAAAACACTTCCCGCCGGTTTAGCGGCCATCCGTCGCTCTCGCCCGAGAATGTGGATTTGGAGGTCGAAGACAAGGTTATTACCATTGCCGATGCAGAAGGACAGCAGAAACCGGCACGAATCGGGATCAATCCGATCACGATTTCGGCAGACAAGGAAATGCTATTCTACGGCGCGATGAACGGCACCAACTGGTACCGTGTTCCGGCACGACTGTTCCGGGAGGGTGCCGACGATGCCAGCATCGCTGCCGCCGTAATGAAAGCCGGCCCCAAACCGGTTTCGGACGGTGCTTCCACCGATGCAGAAGGCAATCACTATTTTACCAACGTGGGTCGCAATGCGATTGACGTTCTCAAACCCGGAGGCACGCTGCACCATCTGGTGCAGGACGACCGTGTGATATGGCCGGATGCGCTCAGCTTTGGACCGGAGTCCTGGCTTTACATCGCAGTCAATCAGTTGAACCGGGCACCGGCTTTTAACGACGGCCGCGAAATGGGAGGACCTCCTTTTATGATCATGCGCGTGTGGACCGGCACCCGGGGAATTCCGGGGCGCTGAGGTTACGGGCACGAATCCATTGAATACAGCTCCGGCCGACAGACCGGCCCCAAGCCCGCGAGGCTCTGACAAACCAATGACCACGACCAAGCTAACGCAGATGTCCGATCACAGGGTTGATAGAACCCAACAAGTCCTGCCGCTGCTGGTCACGGTGTCCCTGCTGCATCTGATTTATCCGCTGACGGCCTGCGGTGCCTCGCACACCGTCATCGACCAGGTCTTTTACACTCTCATCATGTTGGCCGGCATTTTTTTCAGCCGCCATTCGCGTCCGACCCTGCAGTGGACCTTAGGCACGGCCGCGCACTTCGTTGTCTGCGGGTCGTTTGGCTACCAACGATGGCGATCGCGGCCGGAAGGGGAACAGTCATGAAGGCGGGTATTGACTTCTGTGAGCCGGACGAGCTGCGCGAACAGCTGCGCATGGCGATGAAGATCGTCGAACAGAGTCCGGTCATTCTCTTTCGACGCACCCCCCTGCCGACGCCGCGCCTTCTGTATGTGTCCGAGAATATCGCCCGCTTCGGCTACACGGCCGACGAGCTGGTTTCCGGCCAGGTGGACTGGGTCGACCTGGTCCATCCCGATGATCGCGACCGGCTGCGGGACGAAGTTTCCTCCCATGCGGAAAACGGCACCCGCAATTATCAGCAGATCTACCGGATCAGGACCCGTGACGGCGATACCCGCTGGGTCGAGGATACCACCACCACCGAACACGATGCCGATGGCCGCATCACCCATTACCAGGGAATTGTGGTCGACGTGACCGAGCGTCAGGAAGCCGAGGAGCGCCTGCGCAAAAGCGAAACCAAATTCCGGCGGATTGTGGAAACCGCGGCCGAGGGTTTCGTCCTTCTGGACGACGACATGCGAATTGTCGATGTCAACGATGCCTACTGCCGGATGCTGGGCTATGCGCGCCACGAACTGATCGGGAAAAGACCTTACGACCTTGCTACGGCCGAGTTCCGGCGATTTCTGGATGCCAACATCAAACGCCTGCTAAACCGCGACTACCGCGTTTTCGAGGGCATGTACACCTCCAAGCGGGGCCGCCGGGTGCCGGTGCTGATCCACGGCAATACCCTTCTGGACGAGAACGGCCGGCGGCTCGGCCATGTGGGGTTCGTCACCGATCTGACCGAACAGAAACGCTCCCTCATGGTGGCCGGCGATGTGCAGCGCAACCTGATGCCCCAGCCGCCGCCCCGCATCAAGGGGCTGGATATCGCCGGCAATAGCGTGCCGTGCGAGGAAATCGGCGGCGATTACTACGACTTTATCGAGATCCGCCGCGACGAGCGCAATCCCCTGCTGGCCGTGGCTGTGGGCGATATCTCCGGCCACGGCGTGGATTCCGCCTTGCTGATGACCACCGCCCGGGCCGTGTTTCGCAACCATATCTTCACCCCCGGCCGCCTGTCGGATGTGGTCGCCGGCATGAACCGCACCCTGTTGAAAGATTTCGGCTCGCTGAATCGGTTCATGACCCTGTTTGCCATGGAAATCGATCCAGTGCGGGGCGCCCTGCAGTGGGTCCGCGCCGGTCACGACCCGGCGCTGGTGTATCGCCGGGAGCAAGAGCGGTTCATCGAACTCACCGGGCCGGGCGTGCCGCTGGGTATTTTCGGCAACCACACCTTTGCCCAGAATACTTTCCATGAACTGACGGCCGGCACCGTCATCGCCCTGGGCACCGACGGCATCTGGGAAGCCCATGCCCGTTCCGGCGAGATGTTCGGCAAGGCGCGTTTCCGCAAGATCATCGAGCACAACGCCGGACAGACCGCGGCGGCCATCCTGGAGGAGGTCTACCGTGAAGTCTACCGTTTCCTGGGTGGTACCAAAACCGAGGACGACATCACCCTGGTGATCGTAAAAATCATGGAGTGAGTCCACGACAAGCGACAGGAAGGCGGGCGACCGAAGCGAGCCAAGAAAGACCTCACCGGCCGTCCGCCTGCGTATCCAACCTATAAAACAAGGAAGGTTCGAAATGAAAAAAGCAATCATTTTATTAGTCGGATTAACTTTACTGGCTGGAGGGCCGGCCGCCGCGGTTCAGGCCGCGTCCACCGACGAAGACGTGACCAAAATCGAGGATGTGACCCGCGGGGCCCACGTCACCTTGCAGGGCAAGGTAACGCGGATCCTCGACGAAGACGAATTTCGTCTGGCCGACGAGACCGGCAGCATCCTCATCTACATCGGCTGGCGCAACCGGGTGATGGTCAGGGTCGGTGAAACGGTCACCGTGAAGGGTATTGTCGACGACGATCTGGTCTCCGCCTTCCGTCCGGAAGTCTACGCCAGTGAACTGAGGCGTGAAGACGGAACACGCATAAGGTTGAACTGATGATCGATTGACAAAGGGTGAATTGTCACAATTGATTAAATCATAGACATTCACCCGTCGTCGACACCATTCGCCGGGATGCTGTTTGGTTAACACCGGCCGCTGGGTTGCGACACTTCAATGCAAGGAGACATCATGAAATTGCCCTGCTTTTTCTCCCGCAAGAGCGCATGGATGGTGCTGATCATGATCGGCAGTCTGATTTTTGTCGGAATAGCCCAGGCGGGTCCTGTCATCATCGAAGACGATGTGCCCATCGAAAGGGGTTTTGCCCGGGAAATCGTGGTCGACGGCCTGGAACACCCCTGGGGCATGGCCTGGCTGCCCGACGGGAATCTGCTGGTGACCGAACGCCCCGGGCGGCTGCGGCGGGTGACGATCGCCGCCGACGGCAGCGGACGGCTCGATCCGACACCGGTAGCAGGCTTGCCCCCGGTATATGCCCGCGGCCAGGGGGGGCTTCTGGACATCAGCCTGCATCCCGATTTTGGGACGAACAGGCAAGTCTATCTTAGTTATGCTCATGGATCGCGAACGGCAAACCTAACCCGCGTGGCGCGGGCCGTCTATCAGAAGGGACGCCTTGACGACTGGGAAGTGATTTTCGAGACCAACGTGACCAAGTTCGGCACCCAGCATTTTGGTTCGCGCTTCGAGTGGCTGCCCGACGGTACCCTACTTATCAGCGTGGGCGACGGCGGCAACCCGCCGGTCAGGCTGCAGGGGCGCTTCATTCGCGAACATGCCCAGAACCTGGAAAATCCGCTGGGAACCCTCGTGCGTATCAAATCCGACGGTACCATCCCCGCGGACAATCCCTTCACAGATCAGGCGGGCGCGCGCCCCGAGATTTTCAGCTACGGGCATCGCAATATCCAGGGGCTCGTCTACGATCCGTTGCGCAAGACGATCTGGGTCACCGAGCACGGCGCGCTGGGGGGCGACGAACTCAACCAGCCGCGAGCCGGCCAGAACTTCGGTTGGCCCGTGGTGACCTACAGCCGCGAATACTTCGACGGCTCCAAAATCTCACCGGATGTGAGCCAGCCGGGCATGGTCGATCCGCTGCTGGTCTGGATGACGGCCATCGCACCCAGCGGGCTGGCCCTCTATACGGGCGACAAGTTTCCGGACTGGAAGGGTGACTTGTTCGCCGGCGCGCTGATCAAGCAGTCCGTGCGGCATATTGACCTGGATGCAGCCGGCCGGATCACCGGCCAGCGGGAGATGCGTTTCGGCGCGCGCGTGCGCGACGTCGGCCAGGGCCCGGATGGCTACCTGTACGTGCTCACCGACGAAGACAACGGGCAGTTGATCCGCGTCGAACCGGTCGAGGGCGGCGATACCGCGCCGTAGTCCTGACGCAGGCCCCTGCCATAATTGAAAAAGGAGGAAGAGAGTGAAAT
>JAAUYG010042952.1_pt1 | contig 16212 bp, 21 predicted proteins | sample 7278091 | NCBI WGS metagenome assembly JAAUYG01 (sample SAMN14350201, study PRJNA611818) | marine sediment metagenome | isolation source: surface marine sediment (0.6m) | place: French Polynesia: Moorea | collected 2018-08 | reverse complement strand
TATTATTGCTGCTGCTGCTGCTGCTACTACTACTACTACTACTACTACTACTACTACTACTACTACTACTACTACTACTACTACTACTACTACTACTACTACTACTACTACCAGTTTTCACCTATAATAGACATATGAAAAGCCTATATAGATTGCATGTTCTACTGGATGTATGGCTGGTATGGTTTCGGTTTCAGTGATAGAGACTCAGTGTCAAAGATAGGGAGATCTCTCTGTTCCAGTGTTTGACAGAAGATGTTTACAACATCCTAAAGTTGGATCATAATGGGGCGTTAGATGAGGAGGAGTTTGAGCGAGCGAGTACTATCATAATAGTGTTCCTATACCAGTTACCTCACCTGTGTAACCAGTCCCAGTCCATGGACTGGGGCAGTCTGTACTATGGCAACTTCACACGCTATCTACTACACTTCGAACGTGACAATGACCATGGTGATGATCATGGCGAGCATGATGATCACGGGGACCATGGTGATGGGGACCATGATGATCAAGGCGACAATGATGGCGATGGTGATCATAGTGATTATCATGATGACCATGACGACCATGACGACCATGAGGATTATGATAACAACGACGACCACGATGATGACCATGACGATCATCCCAATCATGAAGATAAGGAATATTTCACGTTCGGTCAGCTTGACGAACTGTTACATGAGATCAAAGAGGCATATCAGCCTGGAGAACTGCTGTTTGATGACAACGGGGACGTTGTGAACCAGAATGTATCAGTCGTCTGTGGAGATCCTCATCAGAAGGTATGGCGTAAACTACATCAGGATGAAATCTTTATAGTTCAATACAAATGGTGCTAAGTATACAATAACTAACGTAACTTGGCTTACGTTTCCTATAACAAGTGAATCACAACTACACTGCTCCAGTGAGTACAGGAAGAGCAGGACATTAATGTAGATTGCATGCATATACATGTAGTTACGTGGTATGTATGCGTGTGCTGTTGACTTTGTGTAACCAGAATGTGTTTGATTGTTCCAGAGGTTTCGTGTGAGGGATATATTGGAGAACACAGATGCCCACCACCCTGAGGAAGGAATAGAAGAGACGGAGCTGGGGGATATGAGTGCTAACATCCTGGCTAGGGTCATACAGGGTGAGAATCGTATTCTCCTAACACTTTTGTCAACCAGCCCTCAGTTAAAGTTTCCTTTACATGTACATGTACTAGAAAGTTCGATCGATGTACCTTATCAAGACTCTGCTACGCGTGTGTGCTACTTTTAAGTTCTAGTTTACATATTTCCGCTGGTGACCAGAACACATCAAGCCGTTCTGTAGACTCGTTCCCTGGTTAATCCTTCATACAAGATGATCATGATTTTTTTCACTGAAGAAGGAGGCTCGGGCGTTTCCGTTAAAGAAAAATATCTAATGTTATATAGCTCACAGAGACAGTGCCTCTGTTGCTTTCGTATCGTGGCTGCTGGGATCGTCGGCAGTTTGGTCCATATTTCAGCTCTCTGCTCGCTATCATCAAAGCAGTAAAAGACAAGGCCCGTGCCTCCTACAGGTGAGTGATACTCATACACCATACAGTAGCGAGTTCTATGGTGATATCTTACATGACGGAATTAGCGGTTCCCTTTAATAATGATCCCCACACGTTCAAACTGTTCTGCTCCGTGGGCTCACCCTTTATTATGATGACCACACACATATTAGACTTTTCGGTTCTCTGGACTCTTCGCCCTACCTCTACCGGTCCTATTTTCCCAGGTTACTGTATAGAACCAGACAGACGGGCAGGTGATGACCTACCAGACGAGGACGACTTCATTACGGCATTGTTCCAGGAATTCTCAGGGCATGGCACCTGCACATTAGATGAGCATGGTAATGAAAATGAAAGTCTGCTCAGCTAGTCAGCTAATCGGGTAGTTACCAAGTCAACCAATCTCCACTGTTTCAAGAGAGCCGATATTCAAACAGAAAAACATATGATCTTAAATTGAATCTTTATATATAAATAGAGAAACCATTCATGCAGTAACATCACTTTAGACTGCAGTGACTGATGCTTTTTTGATGTGCGTCCTGAAAAAAATGTAAAGGGATGTCTTAAAGCACATATCTCTTAAATTGCGCCAGGAACCACTTTGGGGAAATAATTGGCTATGGTTTGTAGCAATTTGACATGGTATTTATGATAGACAATCAAGTATGACGTGAATAGGGAGTATTGTGCTGCTGCCAAATCACAACATCGTAACAATATTTTGTTTAATTCATAATTCAAACCACCATTGACTAATAATACTCTATATGGAAGTTTCGACCAGTCATGAGGCGTCTTCATTTGGGCACCTTTTTGCTTCGGTGGGATATTTTCGGTATACTTTCCCGCGAAATTGTTCAAAAATACTCCCTCTTTATAGTGATGGATGAATGTCTGTCACACCTGCTGTGTTACCAGGATTGGAGAGCATAGTGGAAAGCCTCGGTATTGGTGGAGACGACCATGAGCATGACAATGGTCATGACACAGCAGAGTCAGGTATGGACAGCCACGATCACCGGCGGCGGCGACGGGGACGGAGCACTATAAAAAAAATCGGCTGTCTGGGGTCAGGGTGTGTCACGGCCCAGGCTGGTGCGACACAAGAAAGATAACCACAATCATGATCACGATGATGACCATGATAATGATGTTGCTAAGGCTGTAAGTGCTACAGCAAGGTTGACCATATGTATAAGTTGTTAATTTTAAGATTATTTGCACAACAAAGCTAATGGAATCTGAAATGACAGACTTTCTTGATATATAACATACATGTACATGCACGTGTACATGTGGATGTGCCATCTTAGCTCTGTCCATAGTGTTACAGCAAAATCAGTCCTCGCCTGATTGCAGCCACCATGGTTAGCTTAGTTCAGTGGGCTCCGTGCAGCTAAAACGAAGGGTGGTTAACCAGCCCAGACAGTAAGCGCACAGGCACTGGCGTGCCAGAATGGTTTAAAACTGGCACCTGCTTCTGATGCAAATTGGTGGTACTTGAAGACAAGTAAACCTTTGCTCACTCCCTTGCACTGGCCTGACTGTAGTCAGGATTCTTTCACTCTAGCCGCATGGTAAAAGAAAGCACACCTGAGTCCAGCTGAATACACCTCGAGCCCTGGATGGTTTTGGCTGGCCATTTGAAGATGGGTTCAGCCCTGCTTAGCTCAGCCAAATGAAATCCAGACTAGCTGTAATACTTTGGGAAGAGCTATACTATAGGACTGTGTATTGACAGACTGGGGATAGCGGTGGTCATACATACTGAAATCATGGCGTGTGGTCACTAGTCTGTCACTGGGTGTCTCTGCCAATTTCCCGTGTTCTGTCTTCTGTCAGTGCCTCAGTCAGCATGACCTGTTGGAGACGTTCTATATGGACTCCAACCACGTCACAGTCACCCAGGACGACTTCTACCGTCTGTGTCCAGCTCTGCTACAACAGGCGACCCAGGGCTGTCTGTACCAGGGGGAAGTGCCCCACCACTCACTGCCCCTGGCTAAGGGTATGTAACCCACTCTACAGCCCTCCCCCCACGCCCCACTTCCCGGCCACAAAGGTCCACTGGTGCAGGCAATACCATTCAGGGACTAATTTATTTTGTGTGATTCTTATACTACTCAAGATGGCAATAGATTTGGTAGAGTATAAAGTATAGAGCATGTGAATATTTTCACTCTTGTATTATGTGCAAACAGCAAAATTGGTTATTGATAACATTAAATTCATGCTCAATGTTACTCTCTTCATGAGATAAATGTGATAATGTCGATTATTAATTGTAATTCTTAAAGAAAGCATCCAGCTTGCTAGATATTCGTTCTCTGTGGATGATCGACACTTTTACCTTGAAACATCTTTGATGTAAAGTAGTATTGTGAATAATATGTTGAGAGTACGAATAACTTTCTGCCTACCTAAATGGATTAAGTAATGAGTGCCAAGTACATGTACATGCACATGTAGAGAAATACACATATATGTGTGTAGCTGCACTGTTCCATAGAAAATTGTGCAAGCATCAATTTACAATATCAGCGACATTATTAATATTGCTGTTCCAGTGTACGGCTATGGTATGCTGGCCGTGTTTATCATCAGTCTGTGTGCTGCGTTGGGGCTAGTACTGGTCCGCGCCCGCAACACCAGCTGTGATCAGTATCTGTTTGCTGTCATGTTGGGGCTGGGAGCTGGGACGCTGGCCGCCGATGCCTTTCTACATCTTATACCACATGTTAGTAGACTCATCAGAACATCAGAACGGGAGTCATAGTTGTCATTATTACATGTTCTCATGCCCCAAGTTAATGCCTGTAGTGGCCCAGTGTGGTCTGTAGCTCCCACTGGGTATATATTGGCCTCTGCTGCTTTATCTGGCATCCCATTGGATGTTCTGCATCTTACGCTTTCGTCAGATTTTATTTTTTGATTTTTTTTTTTATTTCGCCAGCCTCCACCACATCGGATCTATCAGTGGCAAATATTAATGCATGGCTGTCATATTTAGAATTGGACTTAACGCTTTGGGGCCAAAAATCCTCTCCAATAGCTGTCATACATTATTTTGTTAATGTTATCTGTAATTGAAGTAATTTGTGATTTATGGCGAGGTCTACTGTGTTACTGGATTTGACCATCAGCGACCTTGAAGGTAAAAATTGGGATCGAATAAATTTTAATATATCCAGTCTGCACAAAATCGAGTGTAGCACTGGCAAATATTTACAGATGACTTTTATACTAAGAAACAAAACTTTTTAAACAGAGCTTTGCTAGATCATTACACACCATGGGGATATTGTTCATGTATTTATGGTGCCTTCTTGTTTGAAAAATCTGACGACGTGTATTCCGTGCAGTAACTCTGAAAATCTGTGGACATTTCATAACTTATCCCTAGATGACACTGTCATTTCTGGGATTGATTGGCATTATTGCGGCTGGCATTATGTGCACATTAATTTCTAATTTCTAATTGTTGTTAGCACCTAATACTTGACAAACTGTTAGAGATACACTCCCAGCTACTGGGACATATTAATAGGAAATCATGGCTGGGGGATTCAGCCATGCTTCTGGATTTGACGTTGAGTGATACCAGAATACTACATTGTTAAATTTTTAATACACTGATGTTAAGCTGCTATTTAAGGTTGATGTGCATTTATAATATTTAACTATTTGCTATGAAATAGGAAGGAAATACTGCAGTGAGCATGGTGACTTGATATTGCACTGAAAAATACTCATATGGACGATTTAATTACTTACAAACATGCAACTGCGATAAAAACGTACAATTGCATATGGTTTGATGCACAACATAATGGGATGCCCCCTTAGGTTGCAGATAACTGACTGTCTAGTTGTAGCTAAAATTGCGTCCAGCATCCAATTGAAGATCAATAAGTATTACCACGTTGTTTATATTTAAGTATAGGTACAGTAGTTGTGCATAGTTAAACTTAACCTTACTGAGAATTTATTACTTCTGAACCTGTTCAGACTTCTGTAACATAGATAATGCATTCCAGAACTACAATGTAATTTTCCCCTGTTCATTATTCAGTCCCTCGGATTACACGACCATAGCCATGGCCATGCCCACGGTGACGATTTCGTCGTCGAGCCGTTTATATGGAAGATGTTGACAGCCTGTGGGGCGTTGTGGTTGTTTGTTGTTCTCCAGATGTTGCTGCAGGGATTTAGTGGCGGTCACGGACACAGCCACGGCAAGGTAAGCACAGACTAGGACAGGGTAAAACGTGAACAGTATGGTAATCTATGGGTCATAACACTGTTCATAAGGTAGGAGGTTTCCCTCCTTGAGATAGAACTGGTGTACATGTAAATTTAATCTCGGCAGTCAGATTCAGGTATCTTAACACCAGCTGTTATAGGACTGTTGCTACTCCAGTATTGCCAGAGTGACATCTTATGTATTATCACTAACGATACGCATGGTGAAACGTATTATCTGTGGAATGAGTACGGCACACATGTACATCCTCATAAAGTACAAGCTAGATCCAGACAGATCCAGTGTGAATGCATATGATGCTGCCTCTCACCCACCAAAGGACACCTTTCTAATGTGTAGAGAATTGTCTGTCAGAAGGGGTGTCCCTGTTAGAAGGGGGACCACTCTACTCCATGCAAAGACCATTCTGCCCCTGGGTGTCTGTGAGTGACAATGAAAAGTGAGTTGTGTCGTTATAACTGTGTATTGTTTTGTTCCAGGTGGAGAGCACAAATGTCAGTCTGACGGATTTACAGCAGGGGGTGAGTGTAATCTGGTTAGATTAGTGCTTGCTCAGTGAAGTAAGCCTGTCGTACCCAGTCTCACAGCTTGGGTACTGTGCAGTATACATGTGCAGACCTGAACAAATTAACGTTATAGAATATCAATGACTGCCGGGGTCTCATTGTCTATGTTCACGGAGAAGAAAGCAGCCTGCCACATCGCATGGTCCTTTATCTACCTGTGCTGCCCCCTAGCTGTGGACAAAGACGTTAACTAGGAACTCCTGTCCTCTCTAGAGGACTTCAACCGGAAACAACATGCGTAGCTTGTGCCATGCTTTGTCATCCCAGTCAACATTGTGTATGCCTACATGACAATGAAAGCAGTGAAATTGTGGGCCTTTTTTTCTAGCAAATCCTCGTTCCCATTCATATACATAACTGCTGATTTTCAAGGTACAGTTTGCTGCTGATTACGCATCTACTTTATGTTTATGACCCTATCTGATTATTATACCAACATACCACTGTATGTCGTATCATATGTTTATCCCAAACGTGAATTATAAACTAGATATATCTTCAATATTACAAATCTCTCCTTATGCTAATTCCAGAAGAAAACCGAGGAGAATGAGGCCGGGCTAACGAACGGCTCATGTAACAGTCGGCCAGACTTGAGTGATCCAGAGAGTGGTCAAGAGAAACTCCAGAATGGGGAACAGTCTTCGGAACACCAACAGGATGTCAACACCCCAGCCATGGCCAGTAAGATTCAGCTTCAATAGTGTCAGCCATAGTGGACTGCTTCCAGTCCGTTTAGATTGTATGGTTGAATACTGGTGTTGTTGACAGTGTTCCTGTCTCTAGACAGGAAACTATGTGGCAGGAATGTTTTTGATCATGATGCTTCTTTTGTCACCAAGGTACATCTATCTTTAATGTGGACAGAATATGTGATAAAAGGTAGACCCGCCGTTTGTGTGGTGCTTCCACAGTGAGCATTATCTGATCACACATGGGTCATTCAGCTATTGTCTGACAATGTGTATCCCTGGGTTCAATGTTAAATCCTGTCCCTCTTCTTTTAGATGCTGTAGACGCTATGGCCTGGACTGTGGTCATTGGGGACAGCGTCCACAACTTCGCTGATGGGATGGCTATTGGTGCCGCGTTCACAGTGGACTGGTAGTTCGGGGTCGCGACCTCCATTGCGGTGTTCTGTCATGAGTTGCCACATGAGTTTGGTAAGCTACCTGGAGCTGTGACACCTGCACTGTCACAGGCTAGGTCAAGGGCATGGTTTTATTGGGTAGTAACCAATTTCAACATGGAACTTACAACTTGCCAATTGCCAGGGAGTGCAGCGCTAATCTGTTGGCAGAGCATGACTCGGGAGAGAGAGAGATAGAGAATACAGTTTAAAATAAATGATTGTAGAATTTCAGTGCCTGGTATGAAATGAGACATCTGAGTGGTACTTACGTATTGGTTTTCAATTACACCCATCCATATACCCCTTCCCCCCAAAAAAGGAAGAAATTTATGAGCTATGCATGCAAATACAAATATTTATAATAAAGAATGCAAAATTTAATGAAAATATGACTTGTGATACTAAAATAACACTGGGGGGTGCATATCACTCAAATGTATCCACAGTGCTGATGCCAGGCACACAAAGGAATGTATTGAGGTTGTAATGTTAAGACTCTTTGGCAAGCCAAAAGGGATAAAATCAGGGCCCATATAATACCAATGAGGGTGACAAATACGCCTTTTAGTGTCATATCCCTGGCATTCCTTTGCTATTTATGCCCTTCCCTCCTTAGGATTAAAGGCAGATATATTTAGACAGATAATCCTTTAGTACAGTAGTATATGGGGTGATATTATATGGCAGACTCTCATGTTCAAAATGTAGTTTTCCAGATCTCACTCCAGGGTCCAGTTTCTGTGAAAATCTTAAGTCTGGAAATGGACTTAAGTTCACTAATCACCTTGGTAACCATTGTCTTTCCCATGCGTAAGATCACTAGAGGGCTTAAGAGATTTTTTGAGAATGTGTTGACACTCCACTAAGCAAGCACATTTATCTTGATTTGACCACCTTAGATTATATACATGTAGGTACATGTACATGAAGGTTTGCAATTACACCCAGGATAGATACAACTAGGTTAGATAGTACACTTATGTTAGATGGTACACCTAGGTTAGACGGTACACCCAGGTTAGGTGGTACACCTGTCACCTAGGTTAGTACACCTACGTTAGACTTCGTCTCCGGTCAGATGGCACACCTGGGTTAGACAGTACACCCAGTATAGATGGTACACCTACATCTAGGTTAGTATACCCTGTTTAGACGGTAGCCCCAGTTAGATGGAGCACCCAGGTTGGATGGTGAACCCAGGTTAAATAGTATGCTTATGTTAAAGGGTACACACATGTTAAATGGCACACCTGGGTAAAAAGTACACCCGAGTTAGACACCACAACATGGTGAGACCGTACTATACTAGTATGCCAATGATAACCAGGCTCCGCTGTTCCGCCCCTAGATGACGTAGTTATCCTGCTGTCTATCCCTATGTGATGTAACTATCCCTCTGTCTGTCTCTAGCCGACGTAGCTATAGTTCTGTCTTTTTCTAGGTGATATAGCTGTCCTTCTGTTAAATTAGGAAAATAAACAACACCAACAACTGTTTGTCTCTAGGTGAAATAGCTATTCTTGCCTGTCTCTAGCTGACGTAGCCATAGTTTTCTTTCTAGGTGATGTAGCGATGAAATTCGGAAAATAAACAACAACTGTTTGCCTCTAGGTGACGTAGCTATCTTTCTGTCTGCCTCTAGGTGACGTAGCTATCCATCGTTCCGTTTCTAGGTGACGTAGCCATCCTTCTGTCTGTTTCTAGGTGACGTAACTATCCTTTTTCTGTTTCTAGGTGACATAGCTAATCTTCTGTCTGTCTGTTTCTAGGTGACGTAGCTATTCTTCTGTCAGTCGGATGGAACCTAAAGAAGGTCGCATTGCTGCAGATGCTGTCAGCCGCTGTAGCATTTATAGGCCTGTACATTGGTATAGCTGTTGCTCATGCTGAAGGGGGGCAGGAGTGGATCTTCGCTGTGGCTGCCGGGATGTTCCTCTACGTGGCTCTCACCAACGTGGTATATGTAACATAGGGTTATGTCTGTCATGTCTCTGTTAATACCGCAATACCACATACAGTTATTTAAATATGTGCAGCAACTGTTAAATTATAATCACGTGATTATATTAAAAATAAAGTACAGTTGTGCCTCTAATGTGTAATCTTAATTTATACCACTCTTCATAATACATGTAAGACCATTTAATATCATCCCATATTAGGTCTGCTGACATGCAGACCTTAATAACGTGGGTATGGGTGGGGGTGGTATTCGTCGTCCGTCAGGCGTCTGTCGTCCAGATGTGGTATGGATTATATCCGAACCGGATTTCTTGCAACTTTTGTTTGTGGGTTTCTTGGACCAAATGGAAGGATTTTTTTTTTTTTTTTGGGGGGGGGGGGGGGCGCCTTTTATGATTTTTCACGAACTTGTTTCATTTCCGTTAACACAGAACTCTATAGCTGCAAGCAGCGAGAAAGTTTCAAATGCTACTCCTTTCAATCGTTTTCAAATTGTTCCAAGCGTTTTCTAAACTTTCTTCTAATATGTGATCACAAGTCTATTTTGTGGCTTTTGGATTTCTAAATGTGGTTTCTTTAAAAAAAGTTAATGGTGTCTATAGGACTGGTAATTGCAAAAATTGATCTCCCAATTCGGAATTTCAGTCATTATGCCGTTATCCACATCATAACGGCAGACTAGCTTCTAGTGTGTACTGATTTACCCCGGGATGTACCCATTAATGAGGTCATTACGGCCCCTAATGCAGAGGGCCTTAATGTGCTGGTCTGGCCATTGCAGTCGCTTTCATGCTTTAGGGCCTACCAACAAATCCCCGTGTCCATATAGGCAGTTGGGCTTCCACATAATCCTTAGTTCCGAATGCTCCACTCAGCTTGCACGGGATAGGACCCTTAGGCTAATCCATGCCAGCTGGAAAGGTGGTAAAAGCGGATGCAATATAGATGAAGGAGCATAATAACTGAAATTCCTTACCGCGAAAAAAAAATCGTTCGAGTCATTATATACAGTGCCGTATACCATGTAGTACGTATGGGTTAGGAGTCCACTACCATCCAGGAATAAATCACTCAATCGGGAGAAGAAAGAGTCCAGGGGAGGGAACACACAGTATAAAGTGTGACGCCGCCGGCCCTTCATGGACAGGTGGCTATGCACACCCCTATCTGATAGAACAGAATGAAGGTGCTTTGATTGTCAAGGTCAGTATGAAGTAATGTGGTGTTTTTCAATTTTGCCTGCCTTGCGTTTCAAAAATACATTATCATAGACCGAACTGGAGCAAAATTTGGACCTTGGAGGTACTTTAGTTAGTGTATGTAGTACTTTTGACCATTAAGTGTTCAAAGTCAGTCTGAGGTCATTCGGTGCATTTCCATCTTTCAACAGGATTACATAGTCACCTCTGCTAAACAGCTACTTGGTAGGTACATGACTCTTAGGTATAAGCTTAACTTCTTGTAGCAAGTGAAGTGACCATGCAGAAGACCAAGGCCCGTGGGCTTCTTGTTTTATCTGCAATTCTGTCCCAAAACTGGTACTTAGTCATATAACTGATAGTCAAGGGTGGCTAGCATAAGTTTGAGGTTTAATAGTAATAGAATATTCATCTATAATAAATTGAGTTGAATTTTCCAATTGCTGCTGTGAAATTCGTGTTTTGCGGATTGACCCCACTTGTTTAGTCGCAGATCAATCTTTAACAGCCATGGTCTAGTCGCAGATCAATATTTAACAGCCATGCTCTAGTCGCATATCAGTCTTTAACAGCCATGGCCCACAGATCGATTTAACAGCAACTGCAAGCCGCCGATCGTTATTTTAGCGAGGGACTGGCTCATCAGATCGTAGTTTTATAGGTGGGCTGTCTCACGGATCTGCAGTTAACAGGGGTACCAAATCGCTAATCGCTCTTTAGTGAGGATCGTGACTCGAACGAATTTGGTCGGTTCGCTAGATCGATTTGCCAAAACGGCCGGTTCACGCGATTCGGTCGATCCGATTTTAACCCATGTGTACCTCTAGTTCTGGTGAAGTAATAGCTGGAGTAGATGTGTGTTAGGCTATAAGACTGGACATGATCACGTACAATTTGGTCAAGTGTATACTCAGTAACATAGGTTAACATTACTTTTTCGTACTTTATTATGCACTGTAAATATCGTAAGGCCAAAGATATATCCCATGTGAGGTATTATACCAAATCTGTACTCTTTCTCAGTAGAAATTTTTTTGATACAGCATCAACAATTTTGTGAATGTGCATAGTGCTCAAGTAGCCTCTTGTTTGGCCTCTTGTTTGGCGTAACACACCTTTAGTTTCATTACTTGAAATACAGGGCAAAATTTGTTTGGTCCGTATGTGTGGTCTTAGATACATGGACCAGTACCGGACCAAATGGCAGGGAGATGAAGCTTTTCAACACAGTGTAACTGTCAATCAACGTGCAACTGTCAATCAACGGTTATTTACAGGCACCCCTCCTGTTTACATTTACATATTGCATCAAACAGCTTGGTGGTCTGAGTGATATTTTTTGACTGAGCCACAACGCAATTCACAATCAAAAATAAGTACATGTAACATGCCTTGAGAGAGCACATTTTATTAGCTTATGGGGCAGTATATAATTCTCTTTCAGTCTGTAACAAACCCTGGGGTAACAACTGACACATGTATCCAGTGTTTGACTACATTTGCTGAGGGAAATATAGCTGAAGAAAGCTCTACCATGTCATACATACCGGTACATTTTGTGATGGTAGGTGTCATATTTTCCACACTAACCCATACTGTGCTTTCCTTCAGCTACCTGAGATATTCGATATGTTTCGGGGTCGGAATTGGAATATCTTCATTGCTGCACACTGTGGGATCCTGCTGGGTTATGGCATCATGTTGGTGATAGCGATATTTGAAGAGGAAATTAAGATTTAGTTTCATGAACTCCTGACATTTCAGTGATTCAAGGACATTATGTGTACATTGTTGCTCTTAGCTGATACCGCGGGAAATTGTTTCTTGAATAACAGACACATGTTGTACAGCATGTTTTTGACAATTATAATTTTTTGTGCATTTATGGGTTTAGGAATTCTATATATGTGATCCAGATATTGACCAATACTCTACATGTTGTATGATTTGATCTAGATGCACAGACTAACCCAGGGTCAGTTAAAACAACGTCTTGGGGGTCCACACGTTGTTTCTGTGTTAAGTTTTACAGTAGTGCAATTGGGGCTTAAAATACAGAATCAATTGGTCACAGTTAACCTGATGGTTACAGGAGACTTACGGCTGTAATAGTAATCTCTGAAATTTAGGGATGGTATGGAAGTCAAGGAAAGACTGTGTAGTCCACGAACTTATATTAACTTCTGACATGAAAGATGAACTGAGAATTACGTTGCACATGTGCATTGCAGACGTGTGTATATATTTCAGGATTCAGAACAATACCAGACCAATTCACATATGATATATAAATACCATAACAGTGTTTTGCTATGTAACGGGAATCGGTAAATGTAGCCGCAATTCCTAGCTCGCCTGCAGCTATTGGCATTTTCTGTTGGACGCGGCAGGCGAACCGTGTGACTATCAAATAGTGTCAAAGAACTCGGCTTGCAGGAGACTTGTCTTCCGGCTACATTCAGTGTAGAACTGAGTTATCAGGGATTACACATTCCTGGTTGTCACTGTTTGGTCACTGAGTTAACATTCCAACAATAGGTCCAAACCGTTTTTTCACCGAGTGATATGTGACTGGCTATGTTCATTGTATGTAAAATAGGCACAACTACAGGTGACATTTTGCCTCTATGTTTGTGCACAGTTATTGGGTGTAAGCGTAAGTGTGTGTGTTCATCTGTAAGCTGGAGGCAGAGATCGGAGTTTAATTTACCCGGTTGCCATGCCCGGTTGTGTTACAGATGATAAGGATGCAATATTGAATTATACAGGTCAGTCAACCCATGCTACAGAATGTCTTTTTACCAGACACACCTGTACTCTTATGTTATCCTGGACAGCAGCTATTTGTACAGTAGTTCCTGATCACATCCCTCGTGGAAGTGAAGTAACCACATTTTTATCACAAACTTCTGACGATGTATATCGTTCTCTTCAATGTGGCCACTCTGAACAGAGGCCACTCTCCCTAGTGGGGACAATAACTTTTGCTGTACTACATTAAATGTGGACATAATGAGGACACAGTTACATATCCGGCACTGGACACATTTGATGATGTCAGTAGGGGGGATCCTTATACTTTATTGCATTGAGGAAAGACGCTGACGTGTGTGTTCTGCTGGGTGTGTGTTTAAAGTTTTCCCGCTGTGGTCCAAACTAAGTTAGGGCGTTAGCTGTTACTGTAAGTTGTCTAATCATGGGGAATCTGTCCTTGCCATGTGCCGGGATTCAATTTATGGGACGGTATGTGATAAGATGACAAGATAGAGTTGCAGTCCATAGTATGTTGTTCTGGTTATACATGTTTCAGTGTGGTGGTACAGTTAGTGTGACTGGAAAGACTGCATGTATGTGACTCTCAAATGTAACCTGTGTAACCTGTGTCACTGACTGGTCGTGCTGGTTGCCTGCTGCCTGTGTGGTTTACAGCACATTGTCTGATATTTTCTCTTTTATTCCAGTATGTCCCACATCTGCTTTTGTCCAGCTTTACAAAACACATTACGTTATCTTCTTCTGTTACATACTCTGCCGCTGAGCTGGAAAACCTGGCCGCAGCCTGCAGCTATAAAACGTGTTACCTGCTTTGTCATTCTGAAAGTGTTGCCAGCTGTCCGCCAAACCAGCTGTCCCGGCTGACTCGCCAAGCCCGATTTTCTGGCTGACAGTGGCCAAGCTAGGTTTTTGGGCTGACTGGCCAAGCCAGGTTTCCCAGTCTGACTAGGCAAGCCCGGCTGAGTGGCCAAGCCAGGTGTTCTGGCTGACTGGCCAAGCCAGCTTTTCTGGTTGACTGGCCAAGCCAGGTTTTCCAGTCTGATTAGCCAAGCCCGGCTGACTAGCCAAGCCAGGTTTTCTGGCTGACTGGCCAAGCCAGATTTTCTGGCTGACTAGCCAAGCCAGGTTTTCTGACCGACTGGCCAAGCCAGGTTTCCCATTCTAACTGGCACTGTTTGCGCAGCTGTGTTTCATACCTGCTCTTGTTTTAAAGCATTTACTGTTGTATTTCGAGCGTTTGCCTTCCAAGAGAACAAAGACTTGATGATTTGTTGAATATAACTGGAGATGCTACTGTGTGTTGTGTTGTTGATACCATATTTATACCTGAATGCCATCATTCACGCAATAACACGAAAGTATATCACTGCCTTAAACCAATCACAGTAAACAAAGACAGATAACGTACATTCCCACATCAGTGCACATATTAACTGCATTACATTTCCACAATTAGGAGTACACCTGAGTCTATAAAATACGGCCTCATGCTTGATCATTATTAAAGACCCCTATCTGAATCGTAGATCAATATTTAACAGCCATGGTGAGCCGCAGATCATACTTTAACCGAAGATGGTCATCGGATTGTAGTTTTATAGGTGGGGGCTCACGAATCGGCAGTTAACAGGGGCACCAAATCGCCAATCGCTCTTTAGTGAGGCGTGCAGATCCAGACTCGCAAGATAAGAATTTGGTCGGTTCGCTAGATCGATTTGCCAAAACGGCCAATTCGCGCGATTCGGTCAATTCGATTTTAACCCATGTGTACGCTACAATTGGCAAAATGACTAATTTTTTCCCCTCAATTTGCTGACCATATTGTTCAAACTAACAATTTGTAGGTGGCGTTTTGAAACTATTCACACCATGATGGTCTGATGATAAGGGAAACCGAAAAAAAATTATATGCATAAATGTTGTTTTTGGCCCCAGTAGATAGACACATATAGATATTTATTTTCAGTTGTACAATAATTATGAATGATCCAAATATTAGAACACGAAACAGGGTACAACTAGAGGACGAACACCTGAGCCGGAGGCTGTAAACTGTACACAAGAAAGAAGAGAAAAAGACAGATGTCAATATAAAAAACAACAACGATACAGTCAGTGTGGCCCTTTGGTCATGTTAAATAACAGTTTGACTGTACCTGAAACTTAATTGTTTAGCTCTTCCCAAGCTTTCAACAATCACTGACCTTCCGTACGGGTGCAGTATTGCAATTGTCTTCTAAGCAAACATTTGATAGACGTTCACTGTGACAATCAGAAAAGGTACGTCGCTATTACATTTGCCAAGGTGTATCAGTGACGTCACATTTGCAAAGTTATATAAGTGACGTCATATTTGCCAAGCTGTATCAGTGACGTCACATTTGCCAAGGTGTTTCAGTGACGTCACATTTGCCAAGGTGTATTAGTGACGCAACGTGACACGAGAAGGTTCCTAAGGAGAATTTTAAGCCAGAAAAAATCTTTTGCCTTTCTAGGAGGAACTTCGCATAAGGACGCAGTGGATTGAACAACGCATCCAGCTGATGGTCAGGAATGCGAATGTTGGATCGTTCACTAATACAACTAGTTATACTTTTCATCGGCATGGCCCTCTTCGACAACAGTCGATCGGTCTTCCCACACGCATTTTTGGGCGCGCAGTGGGTGGGTGGGTGAATCAGGCTTATAGTCGGCTTTCAACCACTCATGGTCATATCACCGACTGCAAGTTGGATTCGGTGGTGTATGTAGGTGTATGCGTGGTGATT
>JAAUYG010271807.1_pt1 | contig 16217 bp, 13 predicted proteins | sample 7278091 | NCBI WGS metagenome assembly JAAUYG01 (sample SAMN14350201, study PRJNA611818) | marine sediment metagenome | isolation source: surface marine sediment (0.6m) | place: French Polynesia: Moorea | collected 2018-08 | reverse complement strand
GTTGGAAATGTCATTTCCGTTGCGTGGAAAACACCCCTATCGTTCAGTAGAGAAAAACGCCCTCCGAAAACTGTTTTGCGAGAGCGTTGCGGTACTGAACGCAGCCATGGTAGATTGTCTCGAAATCGGCTATTGTGTGTCAAGTGTACACAGGAGACGTTTTTCACCAGATATCACCAGAAGAACGATATTGGGTCGTTGCCTTATATTTCTCTCCAAGATTTCCTGTTTTGCCCAGTTTTTCTTATTTCGGTGTGAGTATTTATCACACTGCGCGTCAACTTTTTTAAACTGCTTATCGGCTTATGGTGGTCGGTTGACTGAACTCACTTTCATTTGTTAAAACAATCTCGAAACAAAACATTTCCTGTCGCCTGTATTATCGCCCAATGGCTTATAGGTATAGCCTACTATAGGAGAGCGAGGAAAAATGTAGCTTTTAAAAATGTGCAAAGATGTCCCATAGGAAAACTCCCATAATATCGTGTCCGAATGCGATGTATAGAGTTCTGAAGTTTTCAGAACTAGAACTCTGACTATAGACTATACTCGATGGATAAGGGAATTATGACTGAATCATTTAAAAATAATCCTTAACATAAGTCATAATCCATGACATCTATGACCCAAAGTGTGCCAGTGTTTTCATGTTTTTAGATGTCAATATAACATTGATTGGTGTCAGACGTACATGTGGCCATGGTTTACAAATCTGCCCAGAACATATCAGGTTGGACAAACTAAAACATTGCTTCCCTAACAGAATAATTATATGATGCTAGTTATGCATGTGCGATTCGGTACTACCACTAATCTTAATGGACACCTCTGTAAATAATTTTAAAAGTGAAACTAGCAAATACTTTAAACATGTCCCCAGTGGTATCATTTATTATGACCAATCCATATTGTGACTGGATTACCCCTTTTAAATCCATTATCTGCCTTAACATAGAGATCCATTAGGACCTGCATTCGGTAACATACCTAAATATTTGGTGGAACACCTTTGACTGTATATTGATACTTATTTGTACATGAATTGTTCCTTTACATTTTTTGTTGAAATTCAAGCCTGCAAAACCAGAAACTACAAAGGTTCATACTGCTAAACATATGTTATCTACACAATTTCAGTGAAACCACAATGGGTGGACATGACAACTGTTGCATCAAGGGGTGCCCCAATGTTCGTACCACATCAGAGTTGTCCTTCTTCAAGTTTCCTGATTATCCAGAAGACAGAGTTCACTCCTGGATTCTTGCTTCTGGGCACAAGGGTGCTAAAAAGAGTTGGAAAATATGTGGAGCTCACTTTGTGTTGGGAAAGCCTTCCCCGAACTCGGAACATGTAGACTATGTTCCAACGCTGCACTTGCCTAGCACCATTGCCAAAAAAGGTAGCTGTTTTTGTTAAACATGTTCAAGGAGAAAGAAACATATGTATCCACTCTGATGCTGGACACCTACTAAAGTTTTCAGTTCAGTAGTTTTGGATGACAACTTGCATTCAATTGTTGCAGAGTGTGCTGTGGGCAGAATTGTATTTTAGCACCTATACTAAAGTATTTGTATCTATCAATAGTAGTGTTACACCTCAAGTAGGAATGGCACCCCAATTAGAATTCATAGTTGGGATGTGACATGTCATTACTTGATAACGCAAAGAACTTGCTTAGCAGCCAACAAATGTTGAGAACAAAATAGTGAACAATGTGGCAAAAAGTTTTACTTTTGGGTGCCTAGGAGTCATACGGTGATAGAAATAATGTAAAGCATTATCGTTTATGGACATAAAAGTGCTCCTGATTTCTAAGGGCATTCAACATGGCTGAAACACCCATCTAAGGCCCTCTCATTCAAGTTTAGTGCCTTTTGGTACCTCACAGAGAAATTGCGAAATCACCCTGTAATTAGGAATTCTTCCATGGGGTGCCCCATTCTAGAACTTGGGGTGTGGCAGTAGATTTGGCTAAATTTACTACAGAATATCAAGACCGCAGTTCACACCAGTTGAAGCTAATACACTGACTGAACTGGGTCACGTTAAATGGATGCCAGTAGCTATACATGATGAAGTACAATACATGTAGGTTGTATTCATTGCCCCACAATTCCACTAGTGATTTTATATTATTTTGTTTGTTATAGTGTATCTGCCTGGTGGTACAAACTCTCATGGATCGAGCAGTCAGAGCTACATAAACAGCGTGATTCCATCAGCCTCCGTGACTTCCGCACATATAGCTGGAGATGGTGTGGACATAAAAGCCTCGGTGGGTCAAGAGGAGAGTCACGATGTTCCAGGGAATGAATTGGAACAGAGCGTGGAGCTCATGCAGGAAGAGGAACAATCAACGGATGATGAAGTCTTCACTGGAAAACGCAATTACATGAAAAGTATTAAGAAAAAGCAACTGCCTCAGGTATGCTTGTATTGTGGAAAAGAGTTTGCATTTGCTTCGCAGGTACGGAGACACCTGCTGTCTCATGAAGGTAGCTTCACGTCACCTCACGTCTGTCCCATCTGTAACAAAGCGTTGGCATCCAAGTACATCCTCAAGATTCATATTGCAGAGGTTCATGAAGGAGTGAAAAGTTTTGTTTGTGATGTATGTGGTCGAATGTTCTCCAACAACACAGGCTTGAAGTGGCACATGATTACGCATACAGGAGCTAAAAACTACAGCTGTGATGATTGCGGTTCGGCATTCTCTAGACTCACCATCCTGAAAAATCACAAGTTCCGGGCCCACGGCAAGGCCCCTAAACAACCTCTCACATGTGAAGTCTGTGGAATGCAGTTTCTTCAGGAGTCCAGGCTCAGAAACCACATGGCGAAGCACATGAAGGAAAGCCACTCGTGCCCACATTGTGACAAAGTATTTGCCCACAAAAACAATCTAACTACGCACATTAAAGGAATCCATGAGCAGAACAAAAACTATGAGTGTCAATATTGCAGTCGTCGGTTCGGTAACAGCTACAACCTCAAGGTCCACATCCGTATCCACACAGGTGATAAGCCTTACGTTTGCAAACTTTGCAACAAAGGGTTTGCGGACGTGTGCAATTTTCGTCGCCATGAGCAAAAGTGTGATTTGGCAGGCACTCCAATTGCTCATCTGGCGGATCCAGTACAAGAGAGAGACATTGATGGTAATATGGAAGGCTACGCCCTCCCTGTAGCAGCCAGCTTGGTAACCGCCAACCCACCTGCTCTCGTACCCTCCCTACCCCAGGTCACAGATATGATGGCCAGGATGGAGAAAAGTGATATTATGCAAATGAGGGCATTGTATGCAAGTCACTTGCAAAATGAAATGCAAGCAAATCCGTACCAGTGAAACTATTATGATAGCAGCTTCTCTACATGCTCTCGAGTTTCTTTTCATTTTGCTGGTATCGCTTAAGTTTAATGTAATATCTCTCTTTGATCATGTTGATGCATTATATCTACCGTTAATGCAATTATGATTTGTTATTGATGTATATATTCTGTACTGACACAAAAATAATATGTATGTAATTTGAAAGATCAGACAGGTAAATTGCAGGATGTGGTTGAACTCAAAGAGTAAATGTACCAGAACATTGCATCATGAACATGAACCATGGGAACCTATTGACAAAGTACATAGAAACTGCCTTAAACAGTAACTTAGTACCAGATATAGAAACTGGAAGTATGTCTGTCAGTTCTTCACTGTGCTTCATATGCTGCAGAAATCATCACTAATCGAGAACAGTAAAAGTAAAAATGTTCACATGGAATTATTTGCTAATTTCTGGAGTTAAAGGAAATCACAAACTTAAATTCCTGTGAAGGCAAAAAATACAATATTCGCTACCAGTTTTACTATGTTGCATCAACTTCAGTTCATGCGAACATCATGTATATGCTTAAATGACTAATTACTTACTGTGAACTTTGCTACTTGTTAGCTCTGCTTGACCTTGTCAGCAGACAAGGGTTACAGTAGACCTGTCTGTAGGTCCTTCTGCCAAGAATATTTGGTCCTTCATGGCAGTGGTATCTCAAGACAGGTTTCACTGTACCACTATAATGGGGTACCTTTGACCTCATAGTGTTTAAGATCATGTTGGGGTCATTCGGTGCAATTGTGTTAAAAGGACCTGTAACTCAAAAAGAGTTGTAGAGTGAAACGGATTGAAATTTGGGACTCTGTGGACTGTGGTACTTGTAGAAGATATATGGGGTACCTTGGACCTTGTAGTTCAAGATGATTTTGAGGTCATATGCTGCACTTTTCTCAAAATTGACTGCAACTCCAACAAAACAGCAGGTCTTGGAGCTGAAATAGTTGAAATTTGGGACTCAGGGGTACCAGAGCAACATATATATCATACCTGACCTTGTGTTCAAGGTCATTTTGGAGTTCAGTGCACATGGCTCAAACTGGCTGTTACCTCAAGAATGGCTGGCTGTAGAGCCAGACAGGCTAAATTTTACGACTCGAGGACACTGTAAACTGAAAGTGGTGTCTGAGCTTGTAGCGTTTAAGGTCATTTGGGGTCATTCAGTGAACTTGTCTTAAACTTGCCATCAGCACCAAAAAACAGCTGGCCACTGATCAAAAATGACTTTATATAATATATTTTAGTGGTCGGTGACGCTAGTAAAGCATAAATTGGTTAACTTTGACCTTGTAATTTTGTATCGTTTAATGTGATTTATGGGTTATTTGGTGCAGTTGTACTTGTTTGTCATACATGACAATGTACTTATTGCTGTTGTCATTGTTATCAACCAGAGTGTCAAGGGCCATGGGTGTCTTGTTTATTAAGTTTTATGAACTGTAAATACATGAGATAGGGAGCTGGTCCCCCATGTCGACGGTGTTGTTAATAATTTAGAAGCGGCTGCCATGAATGATACATTGAAGGATGACAGTTAGTCTCTAAAATACATGTATATACTTAGACGTGGTAAAGAGGAGTAATACAGTGAAACTTTTATATAAAGACCACCCTAGGGACCAGCAAAAGGTCATTATACATAGGTGGTCTTTATATGGAGGTTCTATAACATGAAAAGTATCCCCTGAGGACCTGTGAAATGTGGTCTTTATAAGCAGGTGCTTTTTATATACAGGTGGCCTTTAGAGCAGGCTTGACTGTAGTTTCATCCTTCCTTAACCATGTACCAGTTATGCTTTCTTGTTTTGCATTCCATCCTATATGTGACACTTCACGCTAGTCTGTGGTTGCATCTTGTGCCTTACGTTTTGTTGTTCTTTCTTGGGAATGAAGTCTGTGCCTGATTTATGCCTGGATGCCTGAATTGTGGTACATGTATTATCTCATGTTATTTCACTGATAACATTTTAAAAGCAGATTTAACATGTTATATAATTTAAGGCCGTATGTACACTCTATATACATTTGTACATTGAGACACATATGTCAGTACCAGGGTATATATTATGGTGGAGGTAAAATTGATTTCATAGGTTGTTTTCATAGGAAGAATGACAATTATGCTTCAGACTGACTCAACCCAACATCAAGATTAGGATTATACTTTCAATGATTTTCTTTTCCTGACCTAAATATTGTCAAAAGATAGAGACAGACTCAATCACTTCCATCTACAGTCTAGTCTGTATTTATGGTACTTGACAGTAATTCACTACAGTTATCGGTATATATAATATAGAAAGTAAAACATGGTGAGCCACATGTACTGTACTACATGTAATTGGTGTGCTTGATAAAGTGTGTACGATGTATTTTGTATCCGATGACAAGCTTAGTGTGATGGTTTCTAGCTTGGCTCAGTGTTATTGAAGTGGATTGTATGATGGTGGCCCCAAAAATGGGATGATTTTGAAGAAAATCTAAGTATTATAGCTGTTATTTTACCCTGTTCTGGAACTGGCATATAGCTTCACCTGTACTTAAGGTTAATAAAGGATCCTAATTATCCTGTGTTCTGGCTGTCTGGGTGATTTGGATGAGAACTCTGATCACTGATCAGCTGATATTACATGGTATATAATAGAAGTTTTGGACACTATATAGAACTTCCAGACTGATTTGGAATCAAACCTTACATCAATTTGGTCCGCTTTCAACTAAGTACCTGCCATTTTTCCGATAACCCTGTCAAAATGCTTTAAGAAAAACTTGGTCAAAATGCTTTAAAAGAACATGTATTGGAGGGGAAGAGTGGCAAGACGGCTGTGTTTGGTGTTTACACAGGGTGACAGGGATGCAAAAACTGGTTTAGTCTACTGGGTAATCTCAGTTCTGTGTAATTACTGGCTTGTTTGCTCAACATTCTTTTAATCAAAATGGGAGGGTGTGACTTTAGGTACAGTACTATTATAAGGGGTTACATATGGACCATGAAAGTAATTAATGAAAGCATTAATGAAAGTTAGAAGTTTCATCTTGCTAAATCATTCAGACCTAAATTTGGGATTCTATTATGTCCAGTCATATGTGTACAAGACTGTGTTGTCTGAAAACAACTGAACAATATCCCACACAACGCACATTTGCAAACATTACAAAAGTCGAAGTAAAGTTCCATGCTTCATACTTTTATTGATATAAAATATCTACCAGGGGTAGTTCCATTCGAACAACTGCCAGACTGCTTGTAACAAAATATTGTAGCACTGGCAAATCAACATGCTTTGAAATGAATTATGTTGCGAGTTACGGCCTACACCATTGAATTACAAGATCCCGAGATACACACACACACACACCAAACTTAAGAACTTGCGGGTAAAACATCAAATACTAGTACTAGTATCCTACAGGAGGGGATAGAATAGGATTCTGCTTTGTCAAGTGTTTGTTTTAGAGGAAAAAAAGTTTGAAAGAATACACCACTATATCCACAAGAACTTTTCATTCTAAAGGTCTTCTCTGTACAAGTATAAATTATATCTACAGTTAATTTATATGTACAGAACTAGCCTTTTGATATTAATAAATTGTTCAGTATTTTATTACTCTTCCTATTTTCTAGTACTATATAATTCTCTATTGTGAGACTACTCAGCTGACAAAACAATCATTTCAGTCAGAAACCAGACAGACACACAAAAAAATGTCTTTAAACATGAACACTGATAAAACTAGTGCATACTTTAGACTGGCAAGCTTCTTGTAATTTCCTAGATTGAAAATATCTACACCGGTAGTTTTGATACAGGCTTGGGCCCTAATTTTAAAAGAATACTATGCTAACAAGCAAAAGTAGTTACCTTTGCCAATTTACCACTATCAGCTACAGGTATACTTTACACAAGCTGTATAATGGATTCACTTGTACATGTACTCTAAATTTACATGCCTTTTTTTCAGATTTTATTACATGTACAAACAAATCCCCCAGAATCAAATGTTATTTCACACTGTTTTTCTAAGAGGAAAAACAGAGAATTTTAAGCAAAATGAGCACAAAGCACATCTGATTACAAATAGACTACGCAGTATATTTTCTTACACCTTGAAAGTGTGCCTGTGAATCATTAAGAAATATGGTACCATAATTAGGTCAATTTAAAGTTGTCAGTATTTGAGGATTTGCTTTGGTTCAGACTGTATACACTACCGGTATATGAAATAGTCATAAGGTAATATCACCTACTGGGTCCTACACCCGGTGTCAGTATTCACTGTTTGTGGACATCACTGTGTAGGTAGACACACAACGTGAATAAATCTCTAGCTAGACAAAGATTAACAAAAGACTGGTTGTATAGGCCTAGTGGGCAATAATTTACATCAATTTGCACTGCACACATGCTAATTTGTGGACACAGAAGCCAAAATTTAGTGAGAAGGGAAAAACAACAGCAGTTGACACTTTTGGAAAGAAGATTTTTTTCATCAGAAACTATAAGTCCCACAAAGTGAGGCCAGAGTTTCAAATGGAATGCATGTAAGACTTCACTTAGAGGAAACGACTCTGAAGCAGCACACAACAAAGATGAGTTGACAAATTCGGAAATGCCAAATATTGAATGCATCCCTGTCATCCTATTGTGGCTCTTTAGAACACAGTCTTCTAATGACTGCATTGGAAGTAATGTAATTTAAATCAGTTACAATCAGTGATGTTTCTGACGGTCATAATATACAAGTATACTGATTATTTAGTAATATGGGCCATGCTTAATATACTAAAACTGACAATGTATAACATGCGGGCTGAAAGGCTACCCAAACTTGGATTGTGCTTTTCTCTTGCACCACATTATTTGTCCTAAACCAGAAAATACTTCTGCAAAGATAGAATCTGTCGAATTTTTATCAAGTGGATAAAACTTCCACCTGGTAAAATACACACTGTATGGTCACTACGGAAAGTAAGACATAGAAAGAAAGGCAAACATTCACTCCAGTGTACACGTACCGGTACTCAGTGCAGTTTAAAACCACTTGTCAATGCTGCTTTCGGGGGGTATCGTATCCCCAACATTAGATGAATTTACCTTAAAATCCTATGTAAAATACAAAAGACTACCGAATGTACAGTTTTGAAATTCTCTGTGACAACACATCTGTATATAAATTACATCTTATCCAGCCAGATGCTAATATTTGGCACATTGCTCAGACATATGATCTCACATCACACTGCTGATGAAAAGTAGGTAATGAACAAGATTATGAAGAAGACCAGTCAATTGTAATGGTTAATTTTTTCTATGAATTGTTATGTTTCTCTATCAAAGTAACAATTTACACAAGTATACAACACAGAAGGGGCATCTATAACAGCGCTACCTTCAACAAGGCCACAGTGTAATCAACAAGCCAGCAATGATTTACATAAATTGAAACAGGCCTATCATAGGCTTCTCTACTTTTGCTGACACAATGACAAGTCTATACCTAGTCTCCATGGCAACAAGTAACAATGTCACATACGATATAGCACCATATTTACGGACATGACACACCTCAAGTTAACAGAAATGAATTGTGAAAATCATTTCAGTTAAGATTTTGGTGCAGTCAGCTTTCCATTCAACTAAAAAAAAAGTCTTTTAAACTTTGGCAGTACAAAATGCTGTGATCAATGTGCATGAACAACCTATGGGATAAGACCTGGGGTTTCTGTCTAAAAACTCTCAACTGATTGTGTGACCTGTATGACTAGTCTTGATTGGCTCGTTTCTATGTGAAGTAGAATAGTGCATCATCGGTCACCACATTGGATGGATGATAAATTGCGGTGGTACATTAAATAAGCTGCTGATTCAGGATATTCTGAAGTCACTACGCAGTACCAGGTGATCAATATTTCCGCTGAGACAGGGGCTTCATACCACGATGATCATCATCATCATCATCTGGTCCGCTTCCTTCTTCATCTGTCATAACAGTGACTAGAGTACCAACAGCTCGGCCAACCTGGCCGGCCATGTGGAACAGATTGCCCACATCATTGGCACCTGGGAACAAAACAGACTTGAAACATGACCAAACCCATTCAAGTTCAGATTTGCCACAGTACACATTTTAGGTGAGAACATACATGTAGCTGTCGATAAAACCTCGATTTAGATCATTCAGCATGTTCAATAAATTTCAAACTGCTGAAACTTCACCAAGTAACTAAAGAATGAGGCAAGGGGGGGGGGGGGGGGCAGACTGATAGAAGGATTTTTACTCCAATGTTAACCAAGATTGGAAAGTGGCAGAGATTAATATTTAACAATATACCTAGTATATCATTTTCAAATACCGGTACTACCGGTATTAAGTATATACTTCACAACGAACTCATGCCCTCACTGAAGGATTAGATCAGTACCCCTCACCTTTCCTTCCCTGGTTCTGCTCGGCAGGAAATGTTTCCTGAATCTCCTGCATAACTTGCTCCAGCTGCTGGTTCTCAAGATTGGTAGACCTCTGATCCATGTTGCTGGGTTTATCTGGGAAAGATAAAATACATGTAAATCAGCATTGTAGGTATGGCAAGGTGATGAACTTCTCAGGAGGAGGCAGCATGTAGTTTGTAAGATCCTATAGTGCAAATATGCCACATTTGGTGATGACTCAACAGACTTAAGAGTCCCACAAATATGTTTATGGTCTATTGGCCATAAATTTAATGGATTCTGGTTTTATTTTTGGTGTGCGTTAATTCACTTACCATTGTTTTTGCATCATAAATACTCTGGTGACCAAGTAGAGCCACTTAAAACATGTTAAAAGTTGAAGTACCATATGAGGATTCTGCTTTACAGTTTAATATAGCTGCCCATTACAAATAGAAATAGCATGTAAAAAATACACCAAAAATTCTAAATTACGGTATTCATAAGAACTTGTGAAAATACATTACAATTACAATGTACCAGTATGTACAGCAAGCTATCTAAACAAGAGGCCCATTGGTTTTGATACTCTGCTTATGGTTACGAGTACCCCATATCCTGGTACTGTGGGCAGTTTATTTCCTTTTGCTCTCTGATCAACAGTTTGAGTTAACCAGTTAATTTTCAAAATAAATGCACCAAAAGTGACCATGAATTGTCCAAAGAGAAATGTACTCCAAGTACCGGTATACGGTATACATCTATCTTAGGCCCATTTTGTTCCATGATCAACAATTTCCGTGTTAGTGGGTAAAAGGTAATTCTGAAGACAAATGCACTGAATGACCTCAAAACTCAACTTGATGGATCTATAAGATCAAAGATACTGCTTATGCACTGGGCACTTATTCCCAAAAGTTCAAAATTTCACTTGCTTCACTCTACAACCACTTCCTCATGACCAACTGATGTTTTCGATTTCCTCAAATATATGTGTGGTACAATTCTTCAACTCGAAATTTTCAAAATCCCCGACAGTGGCTTATGTCGATCACCACAGGGAACTTCCTGGGAAAGTTTCAGTACAGTGAAACTTGTCTTGAGAGACCACTGCTACGACACAGAATGACTACCTATTTCTAGCAGATTAAGACCACCCACCCATCTTGAGCGACCCCATGTATAAACAAACAACAGAAGTAGTGTTTTTCAAAATGTCATTTTGGAATGACTACAGCATGACACTGACATGTCCAAAGTACTTCAGTCATTAGTTTTGCTACATAATCACTCTACTTTTCAAGCTTTGAAGCTTTTGATTTCCCCATATGGTACAATTATTGTAAACTTAAAATTTTATCGATAAAATTCTCCAAATTTTCATAATCATTGCAGTTGTGTTGTGTGGACCTTCACATATCAGACATAGTCTTTGTGTGTGGCTCTTGGTGACCGAACAGTTAAAGTGATCGACTCCTATCACAGCATTGCAGGTTTGATTTGTATTGTAGGGGAAGCACATCAAGATTTAATTTTAAGAAAATTTGGAAGTATAAATAATGACCCTCAAATAATCTGCTAAATCACTTCTCTCTGAGGTAATATTTTTACTTTCCCATGTGGTGAAATCATATTTTTTTTCAATTTTTCACTATGAAATTAACCACTCAAAGGTAAAATTTCTGAAGTCCTCTGGTGAGTATAATGTGGACCAGCGTAGAAATAGGCCCACGTTCATCTGTTAATGAAGATGAAAACAACTCATTTCAAATTCAGAAACTCAAAAAAGGGAAAAACTGTTTTATGCAGATTTGGTATACCAGTAGCTTTCTGTACTATTTGGTGTCAATCCCCATGACGGTTTCTAAGTAAACACATTTTACGGACAGTGGACAGGTGTGTGATGACAGTAGCTCTGCTGACTGAGTGTCAAGCAGCGTTTAAATAAAGTGACAAAAATTTTATATCAAAATGAATGCATGCACCTGAAAATCTGAAATGAGAAAAAGTGCCAGAACAGTGATTAGTATATACTTCAAAGCAAAGCAAAAGCCATGGGGCAGGTTTGCAATTTAAGAGAACCTGCCGAAATTTTACAACATTGGTACAAAAAAAATACATTCAATGAAGCTAATACATTCAATGAAGCTTTCTACATTTGTATATTAAAGCTTAAAGGTTTCCACCAAGACACTGGGACTAGACACTCAAGTCTTCTGAAACAGGAAAGGTAACAAAATAATTTGATTGAACTCAAGACCAAAGTAAATGAGAACATGGTTGAACAGCAGTGACACTAACAGCTAACAGCCTAAACTGGTCCAGCTAGAGGTAAGGCGCTATAGCTACGGAAAAGATAAAAACGATGAGAAACATGTGTACCAATGTGTGGTTTACGCTGCTGGTGCTGCCCCCTCTCAGATTTATGAGAAGACGAGTCTCTCCCTGTTTGTCTATGCTGTGGCTTGTGATTGGCTGTAACTGGAGCTGGAGATGGCCAGCCGGGGTTGCCATGTTGATCTCGTCTGCTCTGATGGGGTTTAGAGGACGCATTTGTTTCAAAACTAATAGCCTGCTGAACATTGTCTTTTCTGTCTCTCTGGTTAGGAGAGGATGAACGTCTCCGGGGACGAATTAAAGCATCGTGTGTTTCTTCTTCGTTGTTTGACAGTGATAAAGATCGCTGTCGTTTGACAGCAGCTTTTGTCATTTTCAAGAAAGGGCTTTCTTTTTCTTCTTCCACATCTTTGATCACCGAGGCAATTGCCTGCCTCATTTTGAGTTTGGAAGCACTTGGAGATGACGCTGAGTTGGGGCTGGCAACGTGAGAAGCCCTGTTGCTGGGGCTCTCTTGATGTGGCTGATGTTGCTGTGGTGGTTTTTGTGATGGTTGCTGCTGCTGCTGTGGTGGTTTCTGTGATGGTTGCTGATGCTGCTGTGGTGGCTTCTGTGATGGTTGCGGTCGAGGCACACGGTTGGGTGTTAATCTCGGCTGGAGGTCCGGTTCATCATCAGAAGTCATGCTGCTGCGATCACTGCTACGATCTCGATAGCGAGCCCTCTGTCCCCTACTCTGCTTGACTGGCTCCGGTGGCAGAGGTTTATTGCTGTATGTATTGTCGTAGGGAGGTGGCGCCACCTGGGAACTGGCAGCAGGTGGAGACAAATGACTATGTGGCTTCTGGGCGCTGACAGTTTTCTTCAGGGAGTCGTGACTTTGCTTAGATTGTGGAGAAACTGCAATAGGAAAACTGCGATTGAATGCCTAATAATCACAACATTTTTCTGATGTGACAATACATACCACATTGCACTTACAAAGTAAGGCAAAGACATGATTAAAATACATTTGTTTTGTACATCATAGATACATGACATTACATGTACATCATAATGAACCAATATCTAGCAGATAGTAAAGGCCTTAAATCTGTGAAAAAGTAAAGATTTTGGTTCATGTTTTATCACCAAGGCTTCATGCATTTTATACACATTATAATGTGATTTTTTTTGTAATTTTTGGGGTGGGGGTGGGGGTGGAGGGGTTTAATTGCACAGGTCATCAAAACTGGTTTTGCAGCAACACCTACTGTTCAATCACCCAAGCTGGCTTACCATGGTGGATTTCAGCATGACCATTGAGGTGACTGGATGAACCGGAGTGTTGCCTGGTATGTCCTACACGGGGTAGAGACGACTGTGAAGACGTGACTGACGTCCCAGGGGAGGTGGCCTGAGAGGAAATCATTCTCTGCACGATACGAGGTTCATGCTCCACTGGCTGCAAGGGTTTAAAACATTATGTGTTAGATCTTACTACCAGTACATGTAAATGTATATCTGTAAGGACATGAAGTCTGACCTTTGGTGAGACTGGATATTAGCAATCACTGGCCTTCTTCAGGGGTGCTGACTGGAAGAAGGCCAGTGATGGCTGAAAGCTCGGTAAGAGCTACTAACTAATATTAATATCCAGTCTCAGCAATGGTAAAACTTGACAAAAAACACCTATACAAATGTACATCGATCTATACAGCAACTGTTTTACTTGTCCTATTCTAATTTTGTTCCATCTGTTTCTCCTTACCACACCTTGGACCAAATATCTCAAGACTATAGCCAATTTTTTTTCTGAAATTCTCATAGAGCCATAAAGATTCATGAGTCATGCACCTACTGAATAATTCATTAGCCTAATACATAAGATCAAGACAATCAGATCATGCTGGATTTATCTGTCTTCTATTATCAATTAAATTAATTAATATTTGTTTACCTTTGTGCTTCTTTAGATGGCTACAATAGTTATAGCGACTTTTCAAAGGGATTTTCCCACCTGTTCCAGCAGCTGCCGTAACCTCTGTAGCTGGGCCTCCAACTGTCTATTATGATCCTCCAGGATCTGCATCCGGGCCTCCAGTCGACCTTTGTGTTGCCGCAGCAACTTGGCCTCTGCTACCATCTCAGAATCCTTGTTTCGGTCATCATCCTCGTTGGCACTGAAGGTGGCATGGTCATCATGTGCCTGCCGCAGACGTTCGTACTCATCCTGGAGGTTTCTGTTGTAAGAAAATCAGATATTATATGGCTTTGTTAATGTATTACAATTATGTCCACATTGAATCTAGCATGCAGTTTCATAGCATGATATATATTTTCCAGCGTGGGACCTTTCAAACCATTATATTTTTTTTTAGTACAGATCGAGTCTGATATGGTAATTATAAAACTAGAGAGTTGGTTGCCTCCAATGCAAGGAGGCATCCCGTTATTGAGCATTAAAATATGTGCAATCATACATGTTTTGTCACAGTTGCATGCTTATAAGTCATTAAAGGGTTCATATGGGTTTGTTTCAGTACAATATCAGCATGGCACTCATCTAGAGATTACAATCATGAAATATGACCAGTATTGTCCAAGGATTTTCAGAGTTAATACACAGAATACAGTTTTTCACATTTTTTTCGTAAGTGCAGTGAAAAGGCATATTATACCAAAAACTTCCTCCAGGGTGTATGATAACTAAGGGAAGTCTTTTTCCAAATATGAAATTAATCCATGCATATTTGCCATGTTAGACCTGATTTTGTGGAGACTGGGTTCTAAAATTTGTCCAATCCTGATTTTTGACCATCAAGGGCGCTCAAGGTCTAATCCAGTAGCATGGCTCAACTCACTATATATGATTTCTTATAACTGTCTAATAGTAACTAGGGGTCTATCTCTAACGGCTTGTCGATTATTGAGGGTTAACAAGTGTTAACAGAAATTAGTAGGGGAAATTGTATGTATTGGGTGCACATTACATCAGCCACAATAATGCCAATAAGTCCCAAGTCCCACTTACCTAGAGATAACATTAATGAAATATGACCAGCATTGTATAAGGATTTTCGGAGTTGATGCAATTATAGAATACATTTATTCACATTCTTTTCTGTGAAGTTAAGTGAAAGGGTGCACTACACTGAACATCACTCCCATTTCTGCTACCACAGTATACAATCCAGGGTCAAAACTCACTGCCGCAGTCTCTGAATCAAGTTTTTTTTTATGCATCCCCTGTGACTAATGTATAATGCTGAAGCCAACAACCATGCACATAAGGTTTTGGATCCACGCACTGCCCATCTATTAGAATGACTACGGTACCTGTTCTCCTCCTCCAGGTCCTGGATCATACTCTCCAGCTCTGTCCGCTGCTCCGTGTCCACTGCCATCATGATCTGCAGGGGACTCTTCAACTACAAAACACAGTAAAAGTTTTAAGTTAGGAGGATGAAAGCTCTAGCAATTACTGAAATATGCCTGTTCTACACAGACAGCATACCGGTAATTTTATGCACAAAAATTCCCTTTGGAATGCAGTGCTAAGTTCTACAATGCTTTATCGTAGTACTAATGAATACTGTTGATATAATATTAAACAATTGTATATAATTAATGTTGTGTTCTTACAATGTACAAGTACAAAGTACACATATTATTACTAACAGTACAAAATATCCTGATATAATTATATTTATACGAAAATCTACCTATGGCAACATGTTCAGGACTTTTTACTAAAGGTATGTACATATTTGCTGCTACCGAGTCTATCACCAAAACTCAGTCATACCTATCCCATCGGAACATTTCACAATTACAGTACCAGCTGCACATATTTCTCCTACTGGTAACACCAGGTCATAGCACGGAAACACAGATTTTATGGGACATAGCACTTCAGGCCACAGCAAGGCAGCATATGCTATGCATTCCAAACAGAATGTGACAATGTGAACATTATGGGGGGGGGGGGGGGGGGGGCGGGGGGGGGGGGGGGGGGGGGGGGGGGGGGGGGGGGTGGGGGGGGGGGGGGGGGGGGGGGGGGGGGGGGGGGGGGGGGGGGGGGGGGGG
>JAAUYG010010838.1_pt1 | contig 16217 bp, 15 predicted proteins | sample 7278091 | NCBI WGS metagenome assembly JAAUYG01 (sample SAMN14350201, study PRJNA611818) | marine sediment metagenome | isolation source: surface marine sediment (0.6m) | place: French Polynesia: Moorea | collected 2018-08 | reverse complement strand
GACAAGTCGGAAGGCCTAGGATGATTGGACCCTGTGTGTCTGTCACATGGAACGTGCTGCTTTCCTTGTGACCGTTGTGATCTACTGTGAGATTACACATGCCAAACTGCTTAATCTCATATCCTCCATACGCTGTGATACATGTTGAGGATGGGGACAGGTTACTCTTGTTACCTGCGAGCTTTCGATATGTTGCAACTGGTATCACATTGCCCTCAGCACCTGTATCAAGCTTGCAGGTGAGCACGGCACAATGACTTGAAGAACATATCGGTAGCTGTACCATAGCTTCTGTGTGCGATGGGTCATGTCCAGACTGTATGGAGTTGATCGAGAGAGAGTCGAAGTATAAATGCTCGCTGTCCATCTCTCCGCCATCATCTTCCGCATGTACACTGTACACCCTGGCGTTCTGTTGTGACGTCTTCTGTATCGCACCAGAGGATCTACATCCAATGTCCCACCTTCCCGCATCCGTTGCAAACAGAATTACGGGCAGGGCACGATTCCGGTTTGCTGCAATGCACACGGCTACAATTGCCACACTTTGGGGTAGTCTGTTCATGCCTCTGTGGAGAGCGTTGTGATTTTCCCATGTTTCCAGTTTTGGCTGCTTTTCTGTCCCTGTGACGTCACATGACGTGTACAGACATGTCAGAATTAGGACTCTGCAGCCCTTCCAATTGCTGACATGTGGCTTCCTCTGTACGTGCAATTTCTATTGCCGCATCAAGTGTTAATGTCTTACTCTTCTTTAGTAGTGTTTTTTGCACTTCTTTTGACTTTGTGCCAAAAATCAGGGCATCAATCAACTGTTCAGTGACATTTGTGTACTCACAGGCAGCTGCAATCGTGCGTAGCCTATGAACAAATGCATCAACACGCTCAGTTGGCGCCTGTGTGCAACCCCTCAATTGATGTCTGGCCAACCGGAAGTTGCTCCTTGGCTTCACGTGAGCCAAGAATTTCTCCCAATGTTTATCGAGTGATATTGCATCCTCCCCTTGTAGATTCCATGTGTCTGCCAATTCTCGTCCTTCCTTGCCAGACCATATCAGGAGGTATTTTACTTTCCTCTCCTCTGTCAAATCTGCTAGTGGGCCACTCAGTGAAATACAGTTCGCACGTGCGCTTGAACTCTGTGTATTGACTGGCGGCATCGCGCGCACTTCAATCAATGGAAGGGGAAGCCAATCTAGTCATTCCCGCGAAAGCCATAATGTCCTGAACAGTCACTGTTTACTCTGACACCATGTACTGTTTCTCTTTATCCTATATGTAACGTTATAGGATATCAAAACAGGTAAAGTTCATCGACTTGGGACTATCACCAACTTTATTCTTAGAAGCGGAAGTCGTACACGATTTACTGATGCATTATGGGAACACTCGAGGTATAAGACCACTATTTCGAAATGGTATATAGAACACAACAGTGAATGTTCTATTTGTAGATGATGAATATTTTTAAGGCGAAATCCTCGCACTCGAGCTAAGCTCGAATTAAAACTTACTTCCTAGATGCCTAATATGCAACAGACATGACAGAGGCGCATACCAGGAGATAGCTACCATCGAACCATGCTGCTTTGACGGATTGCCCGGTGGTCTTCAACTGATATACTGTGTTGCGACTCAGCTACTACCTGTATCTTACACGGTGTAGGATAACTGCAATTTTAGTCAGATCGTTCTACAAAAGGTGGTAAACTTGTGGTCTTATGACCTCTCCTGCATGCAGGAAACAATGGCTAAACATATCTATTCAGCTTAATACCACAGGCTGCAACAATTATCGTGGTGAACGTTCCATGAGACAATCCACAGGCACAAACTCAGGAACGGCAATAACTTTAATAGGCATTCCACAGTCTGGATTCGGAAACCTATGAAGCACAGAAAGCGGCTGTGTGTGGCTAAAAATGGACAAAAACGTCTTCGGTCTCAAGGCTGACATCTACCTATGTAATTTAGGATTAAGATCCCTCTCCGGCATTAGTATGTGAGCAGTGATTAGAGTCCAGCTTCTCTGCTACTACCAATGCTAAGAATGCACTAGGATACTGTCCGTTAAGATATTCTGACTCAAAACTATCCCACACTTCTCATTTGGAAATAATAAACGTGACTGAGTCATACATCAGAATTGTCCACATGAGCTGACTTTGCGTCGCATGCATATTTTCCAGAGTATGCGTGCATCCTTGGCCTTTTCTGGATATCGGAAATGACAACCGGCACTAGGACTACACAACTAATCATCATTGACGATCCTGCCATCCAGAACGATAGTGTGTACAGCTGGGTGACGTCATACAACCACCCTGGGTGCAAAATATAGAACATTAAATTATTGGGCACAGCTTTTGAAGGAATGCTTGTAATGTGTAAATACATGTGTGATTGTTTCGGGGTGACATGTCAAATTCCAGCCCTACGTGTTACAAGGATTAACTTAGTGTAAATATTTCTTTACCCTGGGGTTTTGCTACAAACATCCGATAGATCGCGTAGTTAACAAACCTGCACAGGGTGCCCCCAAAACGTATCCAGGTCCCGCAGGCAGGAACATGAAACCGTAACCATAGGAGAAGTCGTCTGTGCCACATATCTGTAGCAGTACTTCACACACAACTGGCCCACGGGCAGCGAAAAAGTATCCTAAGATAATCACTGACACCATCATACATATCTGGTTAGTCCATAGGGCCATGGAGAAGTAAGAAAGCCCCACTAGGAGAAAGCACACTAGGTGGTAGATGCTGGCACTAACACGTGGGTTGTGGATAACCACACCATGTATAACCCGTCCTGCCAGGCTAGATATACCAGAGGCTGCCAGCAGGGAAGATGCAAACACATGACTATGGCCCTGATCTTCAGCATAGGCAATGACGTGTGTCCCCAGAACTGATAGGCTGAAGTTTATGAGAAACACATGCACAAGGATCAACCAATAGTGAAACCGGGTAAACGAATGGCACCGAGATATAGGTTTGACAGTGACGTGATTTTCCACAGATCCCATGTTATGCCGTGTCTTGTCTTTCCTACGGGCTTGTTCAGCTGGCTCTGGACCAATCAGACAGCCAAATACACACGTGTTTAATGTCAAACCGGAAGTGATGATGAGTGCACCTCTCCATTCATAAATATTCAGGACAACGTTGGCAAAGAATGGGTAGACGAAGGTTCCGAGTCCTATCCCAGCCATGGTAACTCCTATAGCAACAGTGCGATAGTCATGGAAATGGACACTGATAGCCAGTACAGATGACGTGAAAACCAAACCGTAACCAATACCTAGGTTAGATAATGTATAGGAAATAACATTACCAAATGACATTTTATTGATGGAGATTACACAAAATAAGTATGTGAGTAGATCACTAATGTTCAAAATTTGAATAACTTACACTGTCCTGTAAAACAGTAATGTCCTGCTTTTTAAAGCCACACTAATAAGTACTAACACTACAGCAGTGGCATATATAGCAAATAATATACAGCCATACCATTGTCAATGTATCAGTGTAATATAACTAGCAGTTATGTTGCCATGGGTTTCAAACATTGTTCTTTTTCCAACATCTGGCACAGATTGTAAAGAATTAAATCAGATGTAAATACTTCACCATCATGGTTCCAGCCTATGAGGTGGATGTATTCTTTGTATCATATTTTTCCACTTAACTGGAAGTAGTTTCGTACAACTACTATTTTTGTTGTGTTAAGGGGTCAGCAGCAAGCCAGTGAAAATGCAATTACTGTAATGTGTTGTCTATGCACGTCTTTTCTTTTAGGTTATAATACATTACCTGATATCACGCCTAACGTGACGAACAACACAAATATATTAGGTGCCAGTCCTCCTGCTAACAGGCCCACTGCAGTCAGAAGCCCTCCAGTGATAACAGTCGGTCGGATTCCACACCTGTGCATAAGTAGACTCGCCAGTGGTGCTAAATAAACAGGTATATCACCTCAAAATTAATATTACTGATGTTTACTGCAGAAATCACGGATAAGAGTTTATACATGTATATGCCTAATCTTTCAAGGTCACTAAAGGTCAAATCTAAATATGTTAGATCAACGACGTATATGATTTCATGTTAACATTAAGGAAGAACATGTAATTATCCCCGAACTCATACTCTTTTCTGGAATAGAATGGCTTCAAATATGACCTTGAATCTGATGCAAAAGCCTTCAAAATCTGAGTGACCTTCAAGTGGACCTTTCAAGATCATTTAATCTCAAATCTGATGATGAGGTTGGACTGTGTATATGACTTCCTATTAGTGTTTAACAGTAATGCATACTCTAACGCTGCTAATATACCACATATGAGGTACTAAAGTGCGCGGCTTATATACTAGCCTGTCAATTGCACTCATGGTGAAGTCTAATGACACATTTTACATTTTACTGACAGTGTTTAATAGTAATATATGCCCTTAACTGAGCTCCTTTACGACATATGCCCATAAGGCTTCAAAGTTCGAGTGACCTTGAGATTGTCCTTCGAGGTTACTTAAGGCTAAATCCAATCCTATGACTTCATATTAACCTCTAATAGTAATTACGTGCTTATTATTGTTTGCTGTTTCAGCCACATGAAACCTGCTCCTATCTAACATTGGGTTAAAATTTTAGATTTCCCACATCCATTACGATACCAGACCCTTTTTCCTTTTTAAATCGTAAGGTTCGATGCTTGGGTCAGGGAAGGCTCTCACAAAATGAAGCTGATTAGTTCAAGAAATCAACTGAGATATTGCTAATAGACAAACAGACAGACAGACACTGAGAAGTAAAGTAACAAACCCCACCAAGTAATAACCTCATGCTGGAGTGTGCTGCTAGAAAATACTGGAGTTCGCAGGGCGGGTTTGATCTTGAGTTAAATTCCCGTGTAATAATAGTGGACGAAATACAATGTATTCCAGTGGCTACAGGTTTTACCGTAATTGTGTATTGTGTTAGTTATTACTTACAGCCAAGACACAGAGAAGCAATGGTGAGAGAGCTGATCCATGCTGTAACCCCATAGGACATCTGGAAGACCTCTATAATGGGTAGATAGTAGATCCCGAGAGCGTAACCGATCCCACAGCTCAAAAAGTGGCATAGAAACACTGAGATGAGGACCATCCACTGGCGCCGGGTGAGAGGACAGTAGGACATCATGTGCAAAACGATGTACTTTCTTTCGGGTGTACAATCTCCAAGGTGAAGTCCTGCAAAATACATTAGCTTCTGCAAGCATGTTACCTCAGGAGGCCTAGAGGCATTGGCACTCCGCTTTGATCCAACTGCCTCCCAGGAGACAAGTTCAAGCTTAAAATTAGAATTGTAAAATGTCATTTTAAAAATAAAGTTGAATATTTTTAAAATCTGTATTATGGTATTCGTAGATTCTGTCCCCAAGATATTTCTTCAAACCAAAAGAACACCTGAGGTGAAAAGTTTCAAATGACTACTTCTCCAAAACTACCACGTGACTGCAGTCACCAAAATTTAAGGATGCTCCGGGGAAACATGTGCAAAAATTGCATCTAGATTTTTAGAATGCAAAATTTTGGATTTTTGCTAAATTTTTATATTTTTTTTAACACAGGGGTACATCAGCATAAAGGTTTCAAATCTCTTCCTTTTCGAAAAGCCACGCAGTGAATGCAGTCAAAAACACTTGTGTACACTTGTGAGGACAGTATCTACAAAGGTTGTATATTCATTGCAGATTTTCAATTTTTTTCAATAATAATTTTAAAATGATAATTAACTCCAACTGGGTGCAGTTGAGTGTCAAGGGCCCAAGGCCTCTTATTGATAAGGACTATATATTACAGATAGACAAGACTTCTTGTTTGAAAGTGCAAGCTAAATGGAGTGATTTTCCTGCCGACAGCAATTACAGATGCTGTATACAGATTTTCAAAATTTGAATTTTTATTTTAAAATTAAACCAATCTAAATTTATAGTCTGAAGGTACCTTGTGACATTATGTCTTGCATAATTGGAGAAATTAAAATCGAGGTCAGGATTTAAGTGCTACAAGGTATTTGGATCTGAGACTTTCAAACTGGGTGCACCTGACAGTGTTAAAAAAATCGGCCTGCAACTCATATAAACGCTGATCACACAGCAAAGAGGCGGCAACTCTACTGAATACCTATTAACTTGTCAAAGTGACTTTATACCCTACACACTCACTCAATTAACATAAATCTTCCTCTTTAATGACATTTGAATCCACGGGACAACATGGCGCCTAGGACTCTTGCCTTAGTCTTCTGAAACACAAGAGCATATAGCGACTTACTCTCTGAAATACCGTAAGTAAATGCAGTCACTAAAATTCGAGGACATTCCTGGGATCAGCATCTACAATGAATGTACCCAGATTCTGAAAATTTTCTTTTTTTTAGTGAATTTTCTTAAATTTCTTCATCACTAGAGTACATAGCGGAGATTTGAACTGACTTCCTCTCCGAAGCTGTCAGTCAAATTAAATGCAGTCACCAGAATCCTAGGACGCTCCTGCGGACAGGATCTCCAGCGACTGTAGACAGAAATCTAAAATAAAAAATATAAATTTTGGATTTATGGTTATTTTTTCCTAGCTTTCTGTAATACGTGAGGTGGTGGGTAAAAAGTCTCTAAACGACGTATTCTGCGAAATCCTCCAACGGAATGCAGTCATCAAGCTTTTAGGGCTCTCCTGGTCACAGGATTTCAATCTTGAACCTCTCTTTTGAAAGGCAGTTGGTTCAAGCATAGCGTAAGGCCAACGGGATTCTTAGTTTTAAAGACGCTACAACTTACGTTACTTCACAACATACTGAACATATTTACAAAATCTGGGTCGATTTTTGCTTCCGGATATCTGTGCTTACCGGGATTCCAAAGGCGATCCACAGTGAATGGAGCGCTACCAGTAAGCATATACCGCTAGTTCAGGGTACCCTGCCGCTAGTTAGTCCACATAAAACGGAAAACATCGTTACAAAGGACTTGTGATATGTGAAAACAGCGGTGTCCCTTCCACTAAATGAAGCGTGTGAAGAAAACTGTTATGCATCCAACACTGTATCCAACACCGCCACAACGTTTGGAATGTACATGTGCAGTCACCAGTCACACGGTATGCGGAAAGTGCGCAGGGGTTGGAGGCGCTGAAGGTTCTAGCCATCTTGCTTTATATATCGCTTGTGACTTAACACACATCTCAAAGTCCACCAAGATCGTGGTTTGTGGTAATGAATAACACTTCTGGCTGTGGTCCAACTGTTGTTTCGGGTACATTGTGCCGCAGACGGCTTCAAGGTGCATATAGAGAGCATGCATGACCGAACAGTGTAAAATGTACGCGGTTTTAGCAAACAAGAAGAGGCCCGTGAAGCTTGGACACCTCTCTTGATTCAAACGCACCCCCCTCCATATAGGTCGTAGCAACGTCAGTGACGTAACGGGATAATAAAACTATTTCAGTATTTGCATGTTAATCCCACTGTATGAAGCACTTATGAGTGAAATTTTACTAACGGACCAAAACATGGCTTTGTTGTAAACCTTGTGTTCTGGGTCGAAACTGGGAATATTCAGTTGCCACAAACTGTGTATCTATGTGTTAGAAAATGGGAACTGATCGAAGTTTTTGTATACATGTTAAGGAAGACCCATCATAGTTGTCTCCTTAAGGAAGATTTTCATAATTAGCTTCACCGTATTTTAGCTCTGGTGTTGAATACAGTGAAACCTGTCCTTAAGACCACGGTGAACTGAGAAATTGGGACAACCTGGGAATTCAGGACACTTACTTCAGTCCCTATGTCTATTTAGTACATAGAAATGAAAATGAGAAATAAGACCACCTTGGAATTCAGGGCAGTTTATGGCAGTCCCTTAGGTGTCCCTAATTCCCAGGTTTCACTGTGCTTATAAATATTCAACAAACGAACGTTTGTTACTCTCAGGATGAAGGTTTTTTATGAGGGTGTAGGTCCTATCTTCTGTGTCCGTGGGTTTGCAGGTGCGGCTTTTTTGGACATGTGTGTGAAGTGGATATATCTTTGTGTTTTGGGGATTGGTAGAATGTTGGACGTGTAATTTTTGTCTGATATTATTTTTTCTCCATCCGGTTCTCTATCCTGTGTCTGTGTAGGTTTTGTCACCTTTTGGCCATTGTAGTTGTTTAGATGTTGTTACTAGAGCTTTGCACCGTGGTGTGATGTGGTGACAATATTTCTGCGAGTGGCTCTCATTTAATATTCCTCGAATACCATGTTTCATAGTTTGTAGTTATGGTAACAAGATCATATAAATTTATATTGTTCTGCCTTTCATTCAGAGAAGCGGGTTTATAGTATTTAAGCAGGTACTTTAGTATGGACTGTTAGTAGTTAATATGTTTGCTCAGTCTTATTATGGGTCATTAACTGCATCTGTGCATCTGCAAAGTTATGCTAATTATAGTTTCTTCCTCTATCCAGCAACGGCATCGATCACCGGGGCCAACATTGAGACAGCCATTACAAACTTGTTAAATTACGCAAAGGATCGGGATGGGGAAGGACGAAACAGACAATCTGAAGGAGGCAAAGGAGAAACGGGACTGAGCGTCTGGATTTAGGACTAACAATATACAGCAGCTCATTACCTTTTCTTAACTTATATAAAGGGAAATTTGAAGACCTTTCAATGTCCACACACACTGCTGTTGCAAAGAGGATCGTCCAGGTTGATACATCGATGTGCCGTGCATTTATGTAAACACTACTTTGCACTGTATTGATGTGTGCACATACTCAAAAACAATATCTACTGCTAGAATGACATGCTGTCCTCTTACTTTATATTTTTGTCAAGGGATTCCTTTCTGCCAATACTTACCACTGTTTTTAACATATTCCGATCTATGAAACGACTTTCATAAGCTGTATTGAAGGTACATGCTTTTTGCCAAATGTTTTTGGGTCATATGTATAAGGAAATGCATTACTTAACAAAGATATACATGACCATCCTTCAGTGTCTGCATGTTCATATTCGCTTGCTTCAGAAGTTCTAAGTGTTTTTATTTAGTACTCATTCTAGTCATTCTCATTCTACTTGCTGTTCATTCCACACGGCCACGAGCTCCACTGCGCCTGACTCAATTTTACTTTAAACTGCTACAGCTATACTACTACTACTACTACTACTATTACTACTACTACTACTACTACTACTACTACTACTACTACTACTACTACTACTACTACTAAAACTACTACTACTACTACTACTACTACTACTACTACTACTACTACTACTACTAGAAAATAATTCAATACGCAAAATATGGCTCATATGTTGGTGATGACTGTGCGATCTTGATAGCTTTCACTTATCAGCATATCTCTTATCTCCGTTCACATAGCAGCATATGTTACCCACGGTTTGTGCGCCATCGTCATCATACGAAGTGGAACGACGCCAAAATGAAACTTATTTCAATCTGGTTGTTCGCTTTGTACCTCATTGCGGTCAACGGAGCTTCGTGGCACCGTCAGTATGTGTTTAATATTACCGATGAAGAGGCATTGGAGAGGGCTCGCGAGGTCCTCAGTAACTACCCTTTAGTGGACGGGTAAGATTTCATCAGGACCTATATCAAAGTTAGAGCATAATTTTAATAGTTATGCAAAAAATGACTCATCAATTCATTGTTATATTTGCCGAAAGCCAGGTTTAGGTTTAAGTCACCACGAAAAAAATCATTTACGGGTTTAGGTTTCAGTCAGCACGAAAATATTAATATGCACATATTTACGATTCTGTCTTTTGCTCCTATGGAAATATTGGAAATAATTAAGGTCACATATGGAATTAACGTGCATGTAAGCGAACAAAGATTGATTATATACCAGTGCTAGTATATTTTGCGCCCCGGTTAGAATTAAACACCCCATTAGAATTGACCAGCACTTTGGTCCCGGTTTTATTGGTCTTCTTTATTTACTTATAAAATGCAAAATTATTATTGTTAGTAAAAATGCGCGTTTAATAACGGTGACTGCATTTCTCAGGATGTATAATCATAAGAGTGATTTGCATTTCTATCTTTTCAAAAAGTTACCAATGTTGTCACACAGGCCAAATCGCCGTAACATAAAGTGTTCTTTCCCGATTAAGCTTTTCATTTTAGCGAAGGCAGACTTCAAAACAGAGACTCGAGTTCATTCAAAGGACTCGAAGAAGTAAATATAGTACATCCAGGGCCACAGGACAATGTGCCAGATTAATCAACGTCGTCACCGCAATATCCCCGGCTATTAACACTAAAGTGGATATGGGGTTCAGGTGTCCTCTATTTTCCCCTCCCCCCCCCCACCCCCCGCATAATAATTAACGATTTATTATGTATCAGAATTAACACCCTAACACCCCTCAGATTAAACACCACTTCCATAATTGATTGGCCTTAACGATTTATTTTGTGTCAGAATTAACACCCCTCAGAATGAAACACCACTGTCATCCGTAGTTTTAACTCCCAGCTTATACAGTACTAGCTGTGCACATCAAATCGCAAAAATGTATCTACATTTAAAACACTCCGCAATTTTAGCCACAACGATCTTCCGTGGCAGATGCGAGTGCGTGTCAGCAATCAAATAGACCAGGTGGACTTTTCTCAGGACGTGGACGGGCAGTGGGGACCCAGCCACACAGATATACCACGGCTCAGGGAAGGCCTGGTTGGAGCGCAGGTTAGAAACTGGGTAACCCTTATACAGTGAAACCTGGGAATTAGGGACACCCAAGGGACTGTCAAAAACTGCCCTGAATTCTGAGGCGGTCTTATTTCTCAGGTTCATTTCTATGTACTAAATAGGCATAGGGACTGAAGTAGCTGCCCTTAAGTCCCAGGTTGTCCCTATTTCTCAGGAGGTCTTAGGATAGGTGTCACTGTATCTCAGTTTTCTGCTGTGTGAGGGTGAGAGAAGTCTGTAAATGCAATTATCAAATTATATAACCAAAACATTACATTATTCTTATATCCTTGTGAAATTCCATGTAGACATTTAACAACACAAGTTCCGATGGTTAGCGGAAGTCAAGCTACCGGGTATGCCAAATTGGCTTCACGCAACGGAAATGCATGTCATATAGTGTGTGTGTGCACGCTGGGGGAGGGGGGGGGGAGGTACTCTCTGATTTGGTAGGCCCTTGCGGTAATTGGTGTAATAAATAATGGAGAATGCTCCCTTTAGTTCTATTTACTCTAATAGAAAATTCATAAACCTAAATAATCATATTGATACCTAATTGTCATTTGTTACCTGGTTTTACCGTTCCGTTCCAGTTTTGGTCTTCCTATGTCCGCTGCGACAAGAACGAAAAAGATGCCGTACGAGCATTCATGGAACAGAATGACGTCATACATCGATTTGTGCAGGATTATTCTGACGATTTCGACTTGGTGACAACCGCCGACGGTCAGTGTCAAAACTTACTCGCTACTTTATCAATCACAGAAGGCTATTTCAATTGCAGTGACCCAGGCGTTGTCAGTACCCCGAAATGTGACATTCACAAACGCCAGCAACGATTTTTTTGGCAAACATTAAGGTTAATAATACGTGTAATAGTGGCGTATTAGTTGCAAAATGACATAGAAAAAACTGTTCTTTAAGCCCGCGCATTTCATGCAGCTGGCCATTCAAATATGCTGTTTCAGGACAGGTTGTCTGTAGTGACATGTGCACTTGCTTTGAAAATAGCAGGATACCAATTTTGTCAGCAGTATGCATGAGAACTTCCAAGACGAGTGAACTTCCTTGTACGTATTGTGGCCTCTCAAGACAAACTTAACTGACTGCATTTGCTTGGTAAATGCTTATGTAGTGGTTTTTTTTTTTTTTTTTTTTCAAATTTTGCTATCGTTGCAATACACTTCTGATTCATAAAATTAATACACTCCAGGCATCGAGGAGTCATTCGCCGCAGGGAGAATCGCCAGTCTTATAGGCGTAGAAGGCGGACACGCTCTGGACAGCAGCTTTGCCGCCCTGAGAATGTTCTATGATCTAGGAACCAGATATATCACTTTAACACACAACTGTGACTTGCCTTGGTGAGATTATAACACCCCTCCCCACACGCACACCCTCACACACAATCACATGCACCAAAAGCACATGTCTCTTAGAGCCAGAATATGATATTAAATAACCCCATGCACAGCGGTAAATCTGAAAGATTCAATACTAGCGTTTGATTTACCATCCAGAACAATTCGAAGCCATTGTAGTTTGTTTAAAGTCTTTATTCGGGATTTCACAGAAATTTGACATTAATATATGCAAAATACGGAAGTTAAACCATCCAACCCTGATCAGTTGCTGATGATTTGCTTTCTTTCAGTTTTGATGCATTCTGTAATTCGCTAAATGAGATCTTCAATCCAATCAGATCCCGTTCAGCATTATTTAATCTAATAGGCATTGTAATTGATTCCAGATAAGTTTTTAATTTCTAAGACTGTATATTTTTTGCTTTTAAAAAGATTTGAATAATGATTCTGGTGCTCACGAAAAATGTCTTGGTCGGTATTGATCGGTTTCCCATTTGCATTCAAAGAGTCAATTCGATTAAATATCTATCTCTTCTTTTTTAGCCCAAGAAAATATGCAGTGTTTTTTTCTCCGTCCTGCACCCAGTTTGCACGCTCCCATATCTGTGCACCTTGACTAGCCTTACTGCTCATGACAAATGGTCAAATTCGGGCCACTCTTGTGATGTGGAACTGGTGCTATTGTTGTGTACTGTTGTATTCTTCCCAAGCCATTGTAGTTAACATTCGCTTCAATTTTGTCTGGGTACTAATATAAAGCAAGTATTGGCATCTCTAGGCTCCGATGGGGTCTAATATGTATGTGAAATATTCTGTACATAAACCTCTAATACTTCACGGTAGTTTAGCGCTGCAGATTTTATGATCGGAACTTTTGTTCCAGGGTTGAATCTAATACAGACGATACAGAATTGGTCGGACTAACCGAATGGGGAAAGGTAATCTTTTATACTGGAGGGGCGTTAATTAAAACATTATTTCCGCTGAAATCAACTAAAATGTCAATGGCGATGTAATCAAAGATAGATAAGATAAGATAAGACAAAATTTTATTTAACGTCGGATTGATTTTTAACAAACATCGACCCAACATCATTACCTATATACGCAAGTACAATTGTAACATGCCAGTAATGCTCTCTTGCTATGTGCCGTTAAATTAAATGCTGGCCATTATAGACGGAATGTCAGATCTGCGTTAAGTCAGTATGTGGAAATATTGAAATATAAGTGTTAATATTAGCATCAGAAGTCAGATGAAGTTAGCATTGAAGATGTGCTGTAATCATTAATCATATAATGTCCTTTTAAATTCCTAGGATATGATACGCGAGATGAACCGTATAGGAATGCTGGTTGACCTGTCGCACGTGTCCGATGCGACAATGATGGACACGCTGGAAGTGACACGGGCACCTGTCATATTTTCTCATTCCAATGCCTATGCCTTATGCAATCATCCGAGGAATGTACCGGATCATGTCCTACAGGCCTTGGTAAAATAAATATGCTAAAATCTTGAAGTAATACCATCCACTGGTGGCAAAAAAATAGTTTTTATTCTGTTTGTGTTCAACTAAAACTTGCTTTATAGGGGATGCTTTGTCCTGCTTGGCGGGGTATTCTGAAAGTTTGGTGCCAACATGCATACATTATAACACTGCCTACATGCACATGTGAATTAGGCTGGGAACTTACGGGGAAGCAATCTCAAATCTAGATTTCCTTGTCACCTGCTAAAACTTTAACGTACATTCGTTTTAATGGCAAATTTGCGTCTGAGGTCGTATGTGCTGGCGGGTGGGTGAGTGAGGCGGAAATAACGGTCGTATATGTTACAGTAGTACCGTGGTCCCAATCCGAGCATTTACATACATGTAATCTTACTTAATGCCCATAATTATCAATCCATTTTCAGGGTGAAAACCAAGGAATCATCATGATTACGTTTGTGTCGTCCTTTTTGGACTGTGTCGGGACCCCTAGTGCGGCCGATATCCCCCTTGTTGCCGGTGGGTGAGATACATGTAGTAGGTCATGTCATATTAAGTTCTGTAAAACAAATAGAGGCCACAGCCGACGGGGCCCTGCCACGTGTCCTCTGAAATGAGAGTAAATTGACTTGAAAATATACGTAGACTTTACGACCATGGCAGAATTACTTAGACCATCACCTCAGAATAAACAAAACTTCCCAGCATTGCAAAAACTGTATTTTTATTGTGTAGTAGTATCAGAAATGGGACAACAGGGAGTATTTGGCGCCACAAATTCGCAGTATAAACAATCGGTTTCATTCGGAAGCCAAACTACCTTGGTCATATGACTACCCTTTAGCCAATCATGTTACGACAAATAAAAGCCCCGCCAATCGTGAGGTGCCCCTGTTTTCGCGCCTTTATCCTTTTTGCGGGTATCTTCGGAAAAGTTTCCCGCCAAGGGGTTTAAAATACTCCCTATTAAACCCGGGCCAGTAAAGCAAGTTTATAAGTCTATTGCGTGGTGTTAATTCTGCGGTTCCACTAAATTTATACCAAAACAATAGGCTTGGTTGAGGTAGATTACATTGGGTAAGACGCATTTTTTACTTACAATTAAATTTCCTAGGCGAAATAATTCATAACTTCTTTCAGTATATCCAGAATAACGCAAATACTCCAGACTCAACTTCTTTCTAACGTTTGCATCAAATTAAATTTAGTAAATTGCCAATGCACATATTTAGTTTGAAATGCGCTAGTAATACAAGCAAACAAGAATTTAGACCAAAGTTGGGGATTATTGCTGCCAATCCAAGGTGACAACGTCATGCCTGCTGGTCTATCTAGCTGCGTCCATCAAATACAGGCTCGATATTTAAAATGGAATATTTGGATTTGGTGGTGGTATGCTTAACAAAGTGCCAAGGTGCTGATTTATGGGATGTGTTGAGCTCAGGTGTTCCATGTTGAAATATATCGGAGAGCTCGGATACAAATGTTTAAAAAAAACAAAATCAAAATATGCCATATTAAATATCGACTCTGTAAATGTAACGCGACTTTTGTATAACAAATGTCCACACAGACTACCAAGGTCCATGGGCTTCGTGTTGTGTTTATGTTACCAGATCATATCGAATACGTGAGGGATATCATAGGTGTCGACTATGTGGGCATCGGCGGCGATTACGACGGAACGTCCAGGTGATTGTACTGATCCAAAGCTCAGGAAGTTACATCTGTTCAATATTACACTGGACTTATATTCATGTACACTGACATGAAACTATGTTAGCCTTAGAAAGTAGAAAATTATCTACCAAAAATATATTGTTTAAATTGACCCTTATGCGCTGGCGTAACACTAGTATATCTATAAGAACAATTCTTCCATAAGCCCAGTCGCAGTCTTATGTTCCCATTGGGAATGGTCAAGGGCACTCAGTGATCATGATTTCGTTAGTACATGTATACCGTCCTTTGCGGGGTGCAGATCCCGCTGTCAGATACGAAGTCTCTTTGTCGTGTCTCTATCCGGTCTCCTTGAATTCAGCTTACCAGACGGTCTGGAGGACGTATCACGGTATCCCTACCTGTTTGCCGAGTTGGTCAAGAGAGGCTGGTCTGATGAAGATATGGAGAAACTAGCCGGGAGAAATCTGGTCAGAGTGTTTCGGGAGGTGGAGCAGGTAAACTGGCTTTAAATAACAGTTCAACTTTAATAGACGGGTTTTTGTTTTCTAGCATGGTTTAGCGTCACATCCTTTAATACAGTATTCATGATCAATCAGCAGTTTGCTATGTTGTGTGAATTATGTTATTTGAAGTTTAGGGAGCTATTTTTCTGGTATTAAACAACCGAGAGATGGGTTCTGTGTTTACAAGATCACAGATATAAAACGCTCTACACTACAGCATGCCAGATTAAAACACTATAGGCGACCGGCACTGTCCACCAGCGTGTAGATGTATTTGTAGGTCCGCATGCACTTTCAACATAACCGATAACAAGAGCGCATGTTCACAGCGATAAGTTCAAATCCATTATGGGACAGCCATCCTTTATGTTGTTGCTGTTGTTGTTGTTGTTGTTGTTGTTTTTATTTTC
>JAAUYG010185332.1_pt1 | contig 16223 bp, 11 predicted proteins | sample 7278091 | NCBI WGS metagenome assembly JAAUYG01 (sample SAMN14350201, study PRJNA611818) | marine sediment metagenome | isolation source: surface marine sediment (0.6m) | place: French Polynesia: Moorea | collected 2018-08 | reverse complement strand
CCCCCCCCCCCCCCCCCCCCCCCCCCCCCCCCCCCCCCCCCCCCCCCCCCCCCCCCCCCCCCCCCCCCCCCCCCCCCCCCCCCCCCGTCGGTCCCTGACTGTTTCCACAAGGACCTGCCAGCGTCGTGGCAAATTGTCCGACTTCTTAACGGGATCTGATCATGCCAAAGCTGAGAAGAAGACTGCAATTGGATGTGTAGCATACTGCAGTTTAGTAGACCTCACCTGCCCAATGTATCTGAACTGGCAAGTATTGCAAGGCAAGGCAAATACAATTGGCTTGCACTTCGCAGAACGAAAGGAAGAAACCTGGCCTCGCATTGATATCCCTGACACATAAATCACTACAAGATGACTGGTACATTACTCTTCAGCCAATATCATGTAAGGTTATATTTCATTTCTTTGTGAAGCGCCTTCCTCTGGACACAATCGAATTAGCACAATACACTCCCTGCAATTCAAACAACTTGGTCTTCCTGACAAAAAAAAAATGCTGGACATAACGAATGGCAAATTTGTCAATTTCTGCTTGCGAATTTTCACACTCCGACAAACGTTCTTATCGATATTTATCGTCCTTCCCTTTGAGGGTAACCTTAAGTCATCCTGGGGCTGCTTGGGGCCACAACACAAGTTAATGCACCTTTTGAATTTGTGCCTTAGAGCCTAGGGAGGTATTGTTGGCAGGACATGCCGGTACAATGTCATGCTTTTGCACCTCACTTCAATGCACATCGACCGTCTGATCAATTTCCAGAGAGACAGAGAAAACCTTCTCTTCGTCTTCTCCTTTTCCTTTGTCCAGTTTCTCTATTTTCAAAACCATGCAGTCCACTGCCATGAAGGCTGCATGAAAAATTGCCAGGATTGGCACTGTTAAAACAGTTGGTTCCCTGGGGACTTTTTCATCTGTACCAGTAGCTGAAATCACAAGTGAAAGTATCTAGGCATGAAAAATGCACATCATGCTTGTATGCAGACAATTGTATAAAAGGTCACATAAAAAATTTGATTGCATTATAACAATACATATTCCAAATCTGTCAAGGAGTGAAAAAGTAGTCATTTATGTTACAACTTTAATAGTCTTTAATAAGTAAATGCCTTAAATTAAATTGTACAGCACACCTTTACCCATTTCTCACCTTTATAATTAGAAATACTAACAAACTACATTTGAATCACCCTTTTTTCACGGGGGGGGGAGCTTTTTTCAAATTGCAACACTGTTGAACAATGTTTTAGGAAAATTTAAAAAAAAACATATTCTGCCAAATGTAACTTTGGATCTCTTGCAGTGTTAGTTTTAGTGAATATTTCCTGCTAATGTACCAGTAAGATATTAATTTGGCATTGCCAATCAGGGAGGCAGATAACAACTACATGTACCAGTATGGGTTTACCTCTATTTCAATGCTTTCCTCAAATCAAGTGTACTATTGTAGCCACAGCTAAACATTAAATGTTGAGGCAAAAGACGGGAAAAGATAAAATATCAATTTTGTGATGCTCATCAGGGAGCCTGATAAAAATTATGAGTTCATCTACACATTTCAAAGTTCTCAAGTCCTCAAATCAAGTGTATGTATAGCCACAGCTAAACGTTAAATGTTGAGACAAAAGACAAGAAACACATCATGCAAGTCTCAGGTAAACCTTAGAAAAAGATGCGACACGGAAACCTTAAGCTGTTTGCACCCAACACCACCATGAATGAACAGTTTTATAGTTGAGGAAATGCAATTGTGCATGTTGTAAGCAACATATTTCAAGCTTGAAATTGTCCATACATTATAAAATTTTAGCACTGTGCTGTCATACATGTATACACATGTAGTCCAGTTTTCCTAGAGCTACAATGTTATACCAAATCAATTGACTGATCATTTGATGAATGATTTTGTTTTTCAAAATAATACAAGCGAAGTAACTCACAACCACATTATAATAATTCTATAACATTTTAACTTCTTAAAGGTGCTGAAAATTATAGTAAGGCTTGGAGCAGTCTTGGGAAATTAGACTGTTTCAAGCCTTATTAGCATGTTCAGCACCTTCAAGCATGCTTAGAATCTGAACTTATCCAAGACAGGCAATTTTGTCACTCTTTGATTATCACAACTGAAGTCAATCAGTTGGAAGTTCTCTTCAATCACTTAATCCTGCCAAACCAAGCATCGGGAAGTTCCACATCAAAATCTGGTCAGACCCAAGCTTCATAAACTAGCGAGAGTGCCAAGGGTGGAGAGTTTGGTCACAAGAAAGGTCTGCGTTTCACCGCTCCTATCACCGAGTTTGCACACCTTGGCTAACTCAGAATAATGGAAGGGTAAAATGGCATGGCAAAATGGTGGAATTGGCTTCTGACAATTTGCATCTTTTGTAGTGCTTCCTCCGCTGAGCACGTATGACATGAATTTAATTGTGCCGATCAGGAACCAGTTCAATGCGTCAAGTCGAGCTGAACTTCTTACGAGCTAGGCAAATAGGAGAGCTTGATTTCTTAATGGTTGTTTAAACATGAACAAAAAATGACTGATTGATCCTGTCTGTTTGCATAAAGGCAACGGATCGTAGATCACATAGGGCCGAGCCCCCAGCAGCGCGAGAGGCTACCATATGGTGCTGACAACGTCAAATTAATTAGGTAGTCTGCCAGGCCAGGACACTGGTCTCAAGCTGACCAATGGCGACTGGGCTGTGACCATGAAGGGTTGGATGATAGTGTGAATAGCCTAGCAGATACCTACTGGACACTTCACTGAGCCTAATTGGCAAACTTTATGCATTACAATGGAGACGCTCCATGTTGCTTTAAGTTTCAACTACCGCCCCCAGGCTGGGGCGGCCACGCGAGTGATTGTTTTCTTGAGGAGGACATAGTAAACATAATTAGCACATCTATTCAAAATCACTACATGCCCCACAGCCTGGCAATCTAGCGTGCGGGGTGGGGAGCTAGAGGTAGTGGACACGTGCCTGGCCATCCCCAAGCGAAGCTGAAACCACCCTGACCCTCCTGACTGCGATCCTGCCAGGTCAGCTATCCATGAGCCCGACCCCACTCCGCCCACACCCTGCCACGGTACCTATCAGTTATCTGAGACAATACAATGCCAGCAGATGGTTCCTTCCACTTGGAGAAAGCAGAAATGTGGCAATGTCTACGAGCCTTCCTTCCGGGGGCAGGGCGCTTGGGCTGGCCAGGTTATGCCAAGACATGGGCTGGAGACTCATGGCTGGTTCTTTACCGCACCACCCCCTCATAATACCCTGGTTTTCTCACGCCCACATCAGCAGCCAAGCAGAGCCAAATCGGCCCACGGCACTTCTGCGACACCACCAACATATGCAAATGAGGTCTGCTATCACGAGTTGTCATCGGTGGTCCAATCACAATGCCAGCCCCCACTCTAACCAACCCTTTCCCGGCAAAAAGCCACCCTTTGCCCAAATGAGGACAGGGTCTGGTGAAAAACAATGGTCTCCAGGCTGCCACGGCCCCTTTGTTCCGTAACCAAGGTATAAATTGGTTCCTCGTGCCATAGCCACCTCAGACCCAACCCAATAGTCGGGATGAATAACCACAGAGTGGGTTCTGCAACCCTCGGCAGCCTCAGGTCGGCTTTTACGGCCACAGGACGGCATGCCCACGGCCTCCTCCCACAGGGATACTGCGCTGATCCTGGAAAGCTGACATTATGGCCACCGCATATGTTTCTGGGGGATACGGCAGCACATATGGCTGGGCTGCGACTCCTCCCCCGGAAACTACGGCACCGACTCTTCGGCTTCGGTGAGTAAACTCACTACTACTTCTTCACTGCTCAATATTTTGCTTCACTTATGCTGATATGACATATTCTACTGCCTGTGCATGCCTGAGAAAGTTCCTCAAGGGCTTGCTACATGTATATATACAAAGCAGGAGAAGAAACGAAAGAAGATAATAAGTAGAAATATAAATCAAAGCAAATGACAGGATAAAAAGGGAAAAATATTTCGTTCATTTAAATTTCATAAAACACAAATATTTTCCAAAAATAAAACAATACTTTACTGAATCAAAATATTCTTATGGTAATGTAACAAGCTTCCAACAAACTTTTTTCCACAGATAGTCTTTGCAAAATCCTTTCACAAGACTCTTTTCGATGCTTGGCCTTTGGAATCTTGCAAGATCTTATTCAATCTATGGAGTCCAAATTTCTACTGCAAGATGATATACATTTCAAATTAGTATGTAAAAGGGAAATTGTGTTAAAAAAAAATCTTAAAAGGTTTTTATTAAACTTTGGCCACAAGCAAACCAAAAGGAAAAACCACAAATAAAAAGCTTCTAACCATAAACCAGTAAGGTAAGGCACTACAGGTTTCAAGGCAGCCATTCAGTTTGCCAACAGAAGCCATAGCCACATAAATGTAGTTGTTGCTAAAAACATACATGTGGTGGTACACACACAATTGGAAAGCAAAAAAGCTTTTTTTTGTGTGGTAAGCACTGAAAGCCCCCAAAAAGTATAACCACACAGAATACCCTAGTAATATTTGCAGGAACCTTGACAGCAGTAGCACACTACGCAGAGTACTTGGTATACACATATAGTTTGTTTCTCAAGCATTTCTCAGCGTAAACTCTTAAACTTTCCAATACACAGGATACATAAAAAAGCTTGAAAGTGAATTTGTATAACTGCATGTATGTCATTTACTGTAGTGTGTTATATTGTATGACCCTACAAATATACATAGGGATATACAAACTGTACTAATTATAATGTACTGTACGTTGTATGTGGAACTAGAGATAAAGTCAATTGCAATGTGTATCAAACTGAGATATTAAGTTCAAGCGAGATAAGAAAGTGCAGTACATCTATGTGGGTCTTATTCAAATCGCAGTTCAAATGACTAACACTTGAGCCAAAAGCCTCCTCTCACAAGAGTAGTGAGCCCTGAGTTTCGCGCGGGAAACTGCTTCATGAATATTTATTATACAGCACCGTGATTGGCACATTCGGCTGCTCACGTGGCATAGAGAAAATTGACGCAGGATTTCTGAAACCAGTTTTACAACTTGCTCAATACTTCTTTCTTAACATATGGCACGTTTTCATGGCACTTTCAAATTATTTAAGCTTAGTGCTAAGTTATGTATACTGTATGAGTGAGTATTGGTATCTCTGCAGCAAGCTCTGAGAGCGCCGACAAGGCTACTGAAAAGGTCCAAAGACTGTACAATGCCACAAAGTGCTATTTAGGTAGCAAGCATATACAGTTGGCTAAATATGAATTGGAATGCATGCTGCTTCGATGGACAGGCAATTACAGGTATATAGCATCACTGGAGACCTCCCCCCGCTTCAGTATGTCTGGGGATTGTACCTGCATGTGAATGGAAAGAATAGTGTGTGTTCTGGCCAATGTATTGTAACTGGGCAGATTTGTACTTGGTGACTGCCACCAACTCTCACACCAAACTAACCTGAAACAGGAATGTGGCATCAATCGCACGAAGAAGACCCGTGCGTTTTTAAGAAATTCTTTTCTTGGCTTAGTACATGAATGTGAAATAATATACATCATTACAGATGCCTGTTGAAAGGAACATTTCTGATGAAAAAAAACAACACGTGAATCCAATCACAAGATGGTCATGGATAAAACAAACTGCTAGTATGCTACTCCCCGAGAAAAATATGAAGTGTACTAAGAGAGATTCTTAGCGGTAGAAATGTTATATATTTTTCTATTGCCATTATCCGTAAACTCTAGTTATAATAAATCACTAAATGGTCGCACTTATTTTGTCTGATGTAAAATTGTCTTACGTACTAACTGGAAACTCCGACATGCAGATTCATAAGAATCAAAGTTGTGGATTTCCCACCATCTAATCGTATGGCTAGAGCTATGCCTTGAAGAGATTGATGAGCTTTGGGTGAAGCAAATCGCCTGGAATTACTTTGAATGGAAAACAATATGCTCCAGTTAACTGGCGTAAACTAGCATGCAACTTTGTCTGGTATTAACAGAGACACTTGTTCCATGAATGGTGAGCTCAAAGGAAACATCTGCCCTTGGGGCAGTTTGCTTCTCCAGCCTTCCACGTCTCGGCTAGGCTTCCGAGCTTCTTTCGGCTTTTCTCACGTCTGATTGGACGACAGGGTCACAATTCCCCCTGACACAGGTCAAAGCTAATGTCTCATAGAGCCCCGGCTGAAGTTCTTGAAAATGACAGGAGTTATTAAAATTATTTGCTTCTGCTCAAGTCCGGTCATTCATCAAATAAGGCTATCCATAATGGATTTAGAGAAGTGGGTTGGTCTTGGAAACTCATAGGCTCTCCCGCTTTCAGATTCCTGCGAGAGACATGCCCATTGTCTCATGCCTATTGCGCACAGCTAGGGAGGTGCCTTAAATGAATGCAAGCAGCAGGTATTTGACATTATTGGCCAAAACATGCCAAGAAATTGGCCAAATCCATCCCCATAAACAGATGCAAGTGCCAAGCACTGACAAAGCCTTCTGAAGACATCGCACAGGAAGTGCTTTTGTCACGGCATGATGGGATATCATTATTATTATTATTTTAAATGGATCATTTAGCTTCAGCTCACTTCATCTCATTTCAGCTTGCACAAAAGAAAGTTGTGGAACAGCCCAAACAATACATAAAAGCACATGAACCTTCTGTAGGGACCTTTGCAGCAGGTGTCTGGCTTGCTTGAGTCTTGCTTTCGGCTTTTCTTAAACTCTTCCGGTAATGTGAAAGTACGGTTTCAAGATTAACCAATTAACCCCACAGGGTCAAGCCGAATGAAATAGCACGCTGAACACCATTGAACCACGCCATCAGTGGAACATATTGCTTTTTTCCTTCTCATTTCTTTGAACAAAAGCCTCAAAGAGCAGAGCGAGAAGAAAGGGAAACCTGGGGAAAAAAAGCTTAAAGTTCTTAATACTGACATGGTGGTACAACTACAACTACGTTATAATTAGGCAACATTTAAAGTAGGTCTATTTTTCTGGGGAATGGTGTCATTTTCCCATTGAGATTCACCTGTAAAAGTGGCCTCTTCAAAGAGACAGGTACATCTTTAAGATGTTAGATGTTACCTCTCAGACCTTTACACAATTTACATAAATTTCTGATATTTTGATGTTTAGATTTACATGTATCATGTGTGTATTACTAGCATGGGACCTATGATTTCGGGTGCGTGATTTTTTTGATAAGTAACAGATTTATGTGCAAACTTCAGTATAAGTATTTGTTCTTCCTATAATAGTTCCCAGACCTACATTTTCATGAACTTAAATGCTCAGAGAGTATCTATTTGAAATTGACTACAGAAATATGCCAAATATTAGATTTACCTCTGATATTGTCTGGGAAATCATCCACAGAATCTAGGGATTGAACAGAATTGGGAAGAAGTTCCCATTCGGCTCATTATGGTACGTTGACAGTGTTGTACTGAGCTACAGGACCGTCCTGTAATTCAGTATGACACTGTCCGACGGCCACCCCACCGCGCACCCTGCCAAAACATACCGATTAGACATGGGTGACACAAAGATTGCCATAGTGACACAGGCTTAAGATGTCCACTCTGAGGCCAGGGTGGGGGGTGGACCTTAACAGTACAAAAGTTGTACTTGGCAGCAATTTGCCGAAATTCAATACTTTGAAAGGGAGGTACATGTAGTATCAACAGTGTTTCTGAGCTGCCAAAGATTTGTTGAATTCCACAAATCAAAGACTACTGCATCAAGTGAATTGTATGCATTAGTGCGTGAAATTGAGCGAACTGTGCCCTAGCATACAGTCATTGTTTCTTACTATTTTATTACAAAAACTGTATATATGAAATCTTGGATCATATAGGGTAGAAAAATATACTTTTTTGCTCCCGTCTGCACCATTCATCTGTAAAATACATGTGAAAGCATGTTTTTCTGAGACGGACAAAGTTTAACACAATTATAATAGTGCAGAATACATAACAAATTTGATATTTCCTTTTTAGGGCATGGTGGGGTCTGTCAGATGTACGACAGACACTGGCTGCCAAACATGAATGAAAAAAATTTTTCTCTTCATTAATCTTGTAAAGAGGGCCCTTGAAATCCCAGATCACTTGCTTATTTGAAATGACGACACAAAATTACTATAAATCACGGTCTGTGCAGGTAGAAATTAAAAAAGCTATGCACATCGACAAAAGCAAATGGTTAAGTAATTACTTCTCTAGTGGCACTTGTCTGCGTATTTCTATGGCCTGAAAGAACAGACAGTTTCCTTCGCTGCGTTGGCCTTTAGAAAAAAAATCGAGGAAATGGGCGTGGAAAGACCCTCTGAATAAGACTGACTTTGAAAAGAAGATATTTTTAATTGCAGTAAAGACTATGATTTGACATGCTGCCAATGGTACAATACCTCCCCACACCCTCCGCTGTCTTTCATATTATCTAATTAGCTGGTGTATTGGCTTTATTTCCACAACTTTGGAGATAAATTGAAAGGATGAGAGAAACATGTGAAATATGTCTAAAGGGACTTTATGCCTCTTCTTCTTCTTCATGGTTCAACACCTGTCGGTCACCCCACGAAAGTCATTCAATGGTGTGTTAACGCCTGATAGGAGGACGACATCGTCCACGGATTCCACAGGCCAGTTTAACATGACCGTATCGTCAGCAAAATGTAATTATAAGGGACGAGCTATCATAATTTATCTCGGACGTTGCTTTGAAATTCTTCGCCTACTACTATGCCGCGATACCGTTACACGCGTTGTCATGCGTTAACATTGGAATAAATACCATTACACGAATCAGAGGATGCTGACAATTTACAGTTGTATCGTCCATCGTGATGTGACAATAGTAATATCAAAACATCTGTTCTAGTGTGTCATTAGCTCTAAATGGTAGTGCATCTTCCAAGGCCGTCTTCAAAGAAAAAAAATATTTTCACTGAACCACGGTGGAATAGTCATGTGGTGCGATACCCAAACATAGAGCAAGGCCCATGGGTGGACATAATAGCCAGTCATTAAGGCCACTCACACGTTCCTGTCCCTGTATTGTTATTGGATGTGCACAGGTACTAATTCTGTCTACCAGCCTATTGCTTTATGTCTGTTCGGGTCTCGTAAGTATAGATAAATTCTGGCTAACTATTAGAACCCTACATGAACAAATACACTTCTGTGTGCTATTCATAATGCATGCGTGCTTTGTGCATTGCTTACTTCAATAAAAAAAAAAGTTCCTGCATATGCTACATGCCTACTTCACGGCTCTTGCCATTCTTGCTTCATTGATTACCAATCATGGCAACTGATGTCAGAATCAACTGAGATCATGTCACATTTTAATTATTGCCAGGCAAGATCACTCACTCCTCTCTCACCATCTTTATTTACCAAATCGTGGGTGGCCATCACAAAAACACAAGGAGGCGAAGATTAATTCCGAACAAAATCTGGACAAAGGGTCGTGGGTAATTTGCCGTGAAATCAGGTGGAATAGGAGAGAACAAACAGCTAAATACTTGCGCGGTCTGTCATGAAGTTATCAAATTAGAATCCCAAAGCAGATTAATATCCAAACTCACAATGGGAATCCCTCCCCGACCTCCCTGAGCAAGAATTCTTTCTTTCGTTTTTTTTTTTTTTTGGTGACTCCTCACATGGATCTCAGATTGTTTATTGGGGAAGAGGGAAAAATCTGAAATTCTAATTAGTTTTCACTGCAGAAGCTGTGTGTCTTGGACAATGAGGAGGCACAGCTCCCCCCCCACCCCCCCACCCACCCACCCACCTAAGGAAAAAAAAGAAACTTGGGTAGTGCAGACACAGTGATAAATTTTGTTGAAGCATTGAAAAGCAAAAATTACAAATGTTTTCACGAGATGATGGAGAAAAAAATAAATAAGAAGTACTGCCGCCGATGACAAATTGCCCAGACAGATGAGTGATGGGCTTTTCATTGCAGAAGACTTAGTTTGTATCAAATCACCATTAAATATGGGAAATTGGCAATTTGTCAAGCCAAAGAAATTACACAATACAAATTGTGTGCAATAACCTGCAGTCAACCAGAAGAGAATGCTTTGTTCTGCAGTATTTCAATCACTATAAAAAAATCCATAAAAGTTAAATCTGTTCCTGAAACAAAAGTCGAAATATTTTGCTTTGTCCTTGAAAAAGAGTTTCTGAAATTATTAGGAAGGAAAAAAAACTTTCTAAGATATTTAATTTAAATGATATCCTACCCACACACATGCACACTAAACGCTATAACTTATCTATTGGACTCAAAGGTATATGTTTAGTTTTCACCTTCCTTGGAATTTAAATTTCAAATACATGTACATAATACAAAAAAAAACATTTTAGAAATCCCAGGCATACAACCATGGGGACATGACAGCTCCCTTTAAAATACACCTTCACCTGATGGTATGCACAAGGTAGCAGTGTGACAACAATGACAGTGACACTAAACATCTTCCTTTAGCCACCCTACCCCTCGGCTTGCTAGGGGTGACACTGACAAGGCATTGGAGATGCCTCACTTTAAGGAATGTGCAGACTTCTTTTCTGCACCCCAAACTGACCCAACCCCTTTTTCCGCAGCAGCCAATCATGAGCCACAAAACCGAATGTCAATCACTTACATCATTTGCTGAATCTCGGCTGTGAACCATAGGCTAGGGGTTGTCCTCAACCCAGTGGGGGACCCCAGTGGACCTGAAGTGGCCGTTGTCCCCGTGGCGCTGTCTGCTCCGCCTTTGCTGCTGTTGCTGGTGGTCGTTGTCGCAGCCAAAGTCACCTTGGTGGATGAACTCTGGGAAGTGCTGCCTCCTGGTGACAAGGGCCGAGAGGAAGTCGCGGCATGGCCACTGGATTCTTGTTTCATTGTTGGAGCATCTGTGCTCATCTTGAATGGAAGAGAGTGAAACAAGATGTCCTATCAATTCAGCAGAATAGCGGCCCCATGATGCTAATTTTAATATTTAATAGTTACTGCCTTACTGATGATAACAAGTCTAATTTTCAAACTGCCATGTCTATGAAACACATATCCAGGCTTGCTGGACAATATGGAAGGAAAAAGTATAAATCCAAAGTAAAACCCAGTAATGTAGCAATTTTCTGATTAAATACCACTTTGAAGCCCTTTCAGCTTCTTTCTTTAATTTATGCACCTTTCTCATTCTGATTTATAAGTACATGTATTGCTTACCTTACACCCAAATCTTACCTCAGAGTAAATAAAATCACCAGTTCTGTAGATATGTGTGCAATGCACACAATGGAACTGAAGACCAACCATAGGATTTACCGGTACGTAAAGTGGTTTCAATTCTGAAGTATCCTCATTTCTGAAATTCTTCTGTTTTGCAAGATATAGCTGTATAAAGCATATCCGGATACTACTGGTTCATTTTCTTGGGTACCTTAACCAGGGGCGTAACTGGCTTGTTTTAATTGGTAAGCACAGAGCCCTTTAGATACATGTTATAGGGGCGTCTGAGGGGTTTTCTATGGTCATTTTGAGAAATTTTGGAGGAAGAAGGTACGCACAGTGCTTATGTCCAGATAGGCAGTTACGCCACTGTTAACCATCAAATACAAGTATGGTATGCTGTATACCAGTACATATGAAATACATTTTGCGTGAAACCATGGTTGTACTACCCACGTGCATTACCTGCCCTATTGGTATCAATAGACAATTCTTTCCATAGTATATTCACCCAAGAGCATGTTACAAAAACTTTACATTAAAATGAAGAGTGTCCAAGCACAATTAGCAGGGTTACTTGTATTTCTGTCAAATTTAACTGCTAAAAACATCTGGCAATCGGTGTGACATACCTTACATGAGCTACACCACTTTCCCCTATAAAGTGAAACCTCTTTTGAGATACCACTGCCCTGAGAGACCACCTGTCTTGAAAGACCAGGTATTTCTGGCAGGTCCTAAATTTCAATGCCACTGGGCCTGTCGCTAGAGACCACCTGCCTTGAGAGACCATATTTTATGGCCAGTGTGGCAGTCTTTCACTTCAAGAGAGGTTCTACTGTATACTATAACCAGTAACTAGCTAGCTAACAATGGGTAACACATGTCATCCATTCAGAACAAGCATGGGCTTGAGAGCAGACTTTGGAGCCAAAAGTTCACTTTCGCTTTCATTCAAGGAGGCAGTCAGTGGAAACAGTTGCATGCACATGATATGGATGTCATGGATGATGTACATGCGTGGCATTGGTATATGCTGTCTGCTTTGTGCATATATTATAGAATTACAAATTTACATCATTCTTGCAGTTCACTTTTCAAAATGTGAGAGTCCCATGTTTAAAGTTGTTCAGCTACATCTTCTAAGGCCACCCGAAGTAAAAGATAAATCTATAAATCTATAAACTGCTACTACATGCCATTACTGATCAGGATACATGTCCATTTAGTATGTTTTTGTCCAAATAGGGAGTATTTTAAAGCTCTGGCAGGAAAAATCTTTCGAAGATACCTGAAACAAGCAAACAATCACGAAAAACCATGACGCCCCATGATTGGTTGAAGCTTTATATATGACAGAATGAGACTGGCTAAAGTGTAGCTATGTTTGGCTTCTTTATGATATTGATGAGTATTCATGTTGCGAATTTGTGATGTCAAATGCTCCGTATGGCAAGTCTAACACAAGATATAAAGGCCAACATAACATGATATGTTATGTCATGTAGCTACCACCTGTGACAACATCACATTTGCTGAAAAGAAGTGGGATCAATTCCATAAAAAGATTTGATTCACGAGGCCTGAAAGAAAATCTTAAAAGTGGTAGTGGTTTGACCTTCACCCTAAAAGATCTGTATGACTATCTTTCAAGATTTTACTTGAATTGTTTTCCTGCTACCCCCCACTCTACTGCACCCAGCTCTCCGCAAAAAAATCTTGAGTAAAGAAAATTATTTAACAGATACTAATACATCAATATGTAACGTCTCTCCAGACTGGTGGTATCTGGTAATGGGTTCAACTATCAATTCGAAATGTAGGTCTTTCTGACAAGAATATATGAGTCTTTCACGACAGGTGGGCTTGTCATAGCAGTGGTCTCTTAAAGACAGGTTACACTGTAATATAAACCAATCAGCTCCAAGTATAAAGTTACACTGAACTCTGATGCAATATAAGTTTCATAAAGTGTACAGTAAGTTATGCTATATAAGTTTCATAAAGTGTACAGTAAGTTATGCTGCAAGTCTTACCTCAACCCAATCAATCACTTGGTCCTGCTCCACCAGCAAAAATCCCAACTGCTGCTTCAGGAAACTTTCTCTTGGTATGCTGCTGATATCTGTATATTATTATCTGTTTACCGGTGTAAGTTTGAGTTTATCAGTACCCGGGCATCTGAAGAGCAAAAAGACAATTTGATTTGAGCCCCATGAATTTATGATAAAAATGTACCATGTACCAGTATATCATTTAATGCATTAATTACCCATTCATCAAATTGAATTAAGAATGGAAAATTTCACATGTAAATGGCTTATCTATGCACCTTCATACTAAGTACAGCGGTTCATCTGATTTAAGACCCCTCTATTTAAGAATTTCCTCCATTTCAAGACTGGACACAACTATTATATTTTCAATATAATTATCTCCCATCTTAAGACCAGCTTCAATTTAATTAAGACCAAGTTTATATGGCTAAACGGATGGTCTTAAAATGTAGGGACCACTATAGGATAGTAGCCACGGAAATATAAATATTAGTTGCTGTCCAGTATGACATTTAATTAAAACAGCTATAAATAAATACTTGTAACAATCACAGTGATCCAAATTAAAGTTTTAATTAGCAAGACACCTGTCTGATTAATAACCGCATTAACCTAAATTCTAATCTTTCAAACACATGTGCCATATTTTTATCTATTTCTTGTGCAGAATTCTTAAAATATTTAGGCTTGATACGTGCATATGATCTTACAACCATGGTAATTGTGGCTGAAAAGAAACTAACTTCATTTATTCTAATTTCTAAAGTTGTCATTATACATGGGATGGATGTGGGGGTAGGGGGTTACATACCTTCAAGAACAGTCTAGTATTGCAACTATGACCTATTGGCTTACACATTCTGACCTCATAATACAGATAAATAGATCAGATATATAACTGTGCATATTACCATTGATAACCTGTATCCGGTTTAGCCACAAGCATTCTTTCTAATTTTGAGTGGCACATAAAAATAGATGTATGTCACACTGGTGTACCGGTACTCTCCACATAGGAATCATAAATATAACCTGCGCCAACAATTAGACTTCCTGAAAATACACTTAATCTATTTTTCGAAATTAATATTTGGAAAACCACAGCATGCTAGTGCATTACTTGGAAAACCACAGCATGCTAATGCCTTACTCTTCCAATGAACATGGTATAGTGGTGAATATCAAGCCTTGATATTTCATAAGGGCTTTATGAAATCATGTGATGTATGTAGCCTGCCAACAGGCCATACTAGCCTTTGCCTGTACTATGTACTATTGGCCCCAAGTCACTGTCTACCTTTTACTATACCTTTACCTGAGCTATCGGTCAGATAAAAGGGTCGTTCACGGCTAGGCTACTACTCAAGACTAAGACTCTAGTAGTAGTAGTAGTAGTAGTAGTAGTAGTAGTAGTAGTAGTAGTAGTAGTAGTAGTATAGTCGGGCGGCGGGGGTTGGTTGGTTATAATATGCTAGGCTGTAGCGCCAGTTTACATAGTCAGCAGCATACATCTACTATTTTAACACCCCCGCCCTTAACCACAAACCGCCTCGGGATGCTTGACATATCGCAGTAATATGCAACTCTGGTTCAGTAGGCCAAAGTAGCAGTTATGTGTCAGCCAATCGAAGACCTGTGCGTGGGCGATAATACCTCGTGGAATGTCAAACCGGCAACCATATTCTGCTTGACTAGCTCGATCAAACGGATTTCTCCGTGATTTGAAATCTCTATTCCATTCGCTATCTTCCAAGTGTATGAATGTGCCATATATTGTACAGATTATGGCTTAATTTTCTAGAAAAACATAAGAAAACATACCAAGCAATCAATTTCGGCGCCGTTGCGCATGCGCTTCTAATTTGACAGTACCAAAGTACACCCGCACTCGGCATGCTGCAAGCCATGTGCTTAGTGCAGCAATGTTCAGACATGTATGCTGGGTACATGCTGCTGCATCAGTGTATGACGATGTGTCAAACGGAAACGGATTAAAAGATCGGATTAAACAGTATGGATACAGTCACGCATATTAATCTGGAATATAAACAGTGCTCTATCCTCGATGCACACTGATAAAAATTTTCTATATCAGGTAGGACTTTACGTTGGAAATTAAAAAACAGTTTTAACTTTTCCTTATTTTTTATTGTTCCGTTTAAAAGAAGGCCTACGTAACGGTTATCTCTACACACGGCCAGGAAAACGCCTTACCAAATTGCCGGGCCAAATTGCCGTTGTATCACTCATCTGTGTTATATTTATGTAGTTTGTGACTAGAAATAACTTTATAAATTTATTACCCCATATGATAGCTAGATTAAAATTCATTAGCTAGCTTCGTGATTAAACCAGTGGTGCATTGGGCTCGCCATATTTGCTTTTCTATTAATGTTTTTATTTAATACTAACATAGGGCCTAACTTGCTTCTTTTACGAGACATATGGCTCGAGAAATAAATCTTGGCTTTGACCTTTCAATGTCACTCGTCTCAAGGTCAAATTGATGCCAACCATCATATTAATTTGACATTGAGCAACCTTGAAAACTCGATATCAAGGCCACTGATATTGAAAGTTTATATCTTGTAAACGAGCCAAGTATGTTATGTAATATGAAATTAAACATAGTACCATGACTGCTACTACTACTACTAGTAGTAGTAGTAGTAGTAGTAGTAGTAGTAGTAGTAGTAGTAGTGGTGGTATTACTACTACTACTACTACTACTGCTGCTACTACTACTAAATTATTATTATTATTTTAAGTTATTATTATTATTTTATATTATTATTATTACTACTACTGCTACTACTACTACTACTACTACTACTACTACTACTACTACTACTACTACTACTACTACTACTACTACTACTACTACTACTACTACTACTGTTG
>JAAUYG010057253.1_pt1 | contig 16223 bp, 10 predicted proteins | sample 7278091 | NCBI WGS metagenome assembly JAAUYG01 (sample SAMN14350201, study PRJNA611818) | marine sediment metagenome | isolation source: surface marine sediment (0.6m) | place: French Polynesia: Moorea | collected 2018-08 | reverse complement strand
GTGAGCTGATTCATGCAAGCTACTATAGTGAAAGCATGTGATCCTCCCTCTCACCAAAGAACACCTCTCTAATAAGGACAGAATTATTTGGCAGAATGGGTGTCCTATTAGTGAGGGACTACCAAACATGTATACAGTAGTCCCTCTATTTTACAACCCTCTATTTTAAGACCACCCTTGATTATAAGACCGCTTGATTTGGTCCCAAAGGGGCAATTTACTGTGTTAAATGACCTTCATTTTAAGACCACCTGCAATATAAGACCACATTTTCTTGGCCCCATGGGTGGTCTTAAAATAGAGGGACCACTGTACGATGCACTGTGTGGGAATTCTGGAAATCTCTTACATCTAAGGTTTGACTGAAGTCACCAGTATGAGCAATGTGATTGCGTAAGAATCTGAGTAAAGTAAAAAATTTCGACTTTAGTACTTTCGAGTACTCCACCCCAGACTTTGCTCACTCTTTGTGGTGCTGTGACGCTCTGAATCGTTCAGCCAGCTGGTCAGCCAATGCAGACTCTGCCTTTGGCCCACCGTAGTTCTGGTCTACCACCACAGCCGGCTCTACGTCTGGCCCTTTGCAGTCAAATAAAGGAAACAGGCAAAACAAATTAGAGAGTGAACAATGAAACAGCAACAAAAGGTGAGAAAAAGACAGAATGGGTTTCTGTTTTTTAAAAGACAGAAAAGACACATGCAACGTATTTCACGAAATGGTATTTTCTGCTACAACTACTACTACTACTACTACTACTACTACTACTACTACTACTACTACTACTACTACTTACTACTACTGGTACGGTACATTTGGAACATGTATGTTACCTATGTGCACCCATTCTCCAATACACGTGATGCATGTACCAAGTTTTCTTTTTCTTATCTCTGAACAGAATTGGAAAATCTGATATCCGGTAGTTTTATATGTTTTACCTTAAATTCATGCAAGAATGTTTAATATACTATTTATATTAAGCACATGGCTTAACTACTGATACAATCAATGTTAGTATTAATTACACTTCAGGAAGCACAACCATACTTTAAAAAAAGAAAAAACAATTACTCCATGCAGTTCTGTGAGAAACTTGACCTAAATCAAGGGAAAACTTAAAATTCAAGCAATGACATTCAAGCGGCAGAGAAACATTAACTGCACATAAAAACACTCAGTCAAATTCAAGGGACTCGAAGTACAAGCTATGCCATCTGGCTGGGTGTTTTGAGATGAAAGCATTCTTGTGACAACAACAAGCTGCATGATGGTTGGACAGCAATTCTAACAATGGCATCCTTGACAATGTAAAGAATTCAACATTTAAACCTCCAAGAGTGGGAAATCTAGATTTTCATCACATTTCGGGTAGATAAACAAAATCTTGATAAATGATTTAAGGGTCTTACAAACTGATTCAGTCCTGTAAAAGACTTAGTTAATAAGCATGCACGTCATTCAAAAGTGGATTCTTGAAATGGTTGACAGGGTTACTAACGGTTTTTGCCTTATCGAAATCTGATATATTCTGTGCGCAGCACCTCTTGCAGATGTCGACACAAGCTTATTACAAGTACCCTGAATTATCAGTGGAGTGGGCTATAATAAGAACATGAAGAAAGGGTGAGTAGATTACACACATAAGATCAAACTAACTCGACACATTAAACATCAACTATGCAGAATAATTTGTGCTGTCTGCCATCTCATATACACATATTTTTATAGAGAGTCCAGGACACAACATACAATGGTCAAAATATCAATATTTTCTTACGATTTGATCACTAAAGGTCCCCCTAAGTCAAATCTAATCATCCAGTTGGACTGTCCACACAAAATTTCCAACATATTTTCTACATATATTTCTGTTTTAAATATAAGAGGTTGAAATATAGGTGATCTTCAATTTGAGCTTTCAATTGCAACCGAAGGTTAAATTTTCTGGTGCAGCAATTCAGTCCTTAAAGGGTTAAGATACGACTTCCTATTATAACAGCAGCAACAAATCTCTTGCACTGTTTACCTGGTATATGCCTATATGCATGGTCAGTTAAAAATAAAGTGGCCTTGATCTTGCCCTGTTAGGTCACCTGACCCAAGGTGAAATCTAATGGTGCTGTTGTCATTTTCATGAATGACCAATTCTTGTTAGTGTATAACAGTAATAGTATACAGCACAACTATGATCATGTATTTTAACGTTTGAGATATAAGGGTAAAAGTAAAATATATTAATAACATTGAAGTGTTGATCTTTTAAGTTGTCACGGTGAAATTTAATGCTCAACTTGACTCTGTGCCATGTATGAATTTCACACTGATGTCCAGCACCAATAGTTCCCATATAATGTTTTCATCAACGAGGTGTTAAAGCTTACATCAGTGAAACTTAACATTACACAAATAGGATTAAGTATGCAGGACCTATAATGGGGGGGGGGGAGGTCAATGACTGGGCACTCTACTGGTAGGAACTAAATGATAGTTTGAAAAGAACTGCATAGAACCAAAGAAATCCCGAATGCTGGGGGCTCTATATACATTTACACATTCCAAACGGGTTTCAGCTAAAAATAATTTTTGTGACTGAAGAAAAATACAGTAGACCTCTTCCCAAATAAGGGTTTCAGTGCATCTACGCATGCTCGTGTGGGCATTATGGGATATGATGCCTGCAAACAGTGGCAATTTATTACAGATGAAACTGCAAAAATAAAACTACATTGTATATGGTATATTAACTGACCTGCATGATAGCTTTTAGTAAATTAATATGAGATGAGTTAATATGAGATTTTCCTATCTTTTATGCAGAAAATGGCTAAATTCACCAGAACTTTCTTTGGCACTTCATCGATAATAAAATCACCAGTGTTTTTTTGAGCCACCATTACCCAGAATGCAATGAGTACTATGGTCTCAGTAGTTGCTCCCAGGTCTGTCTTGTCACGTCAGTGACAATGACAATGAGTATTTACTACTATTGGCAACTTTACAGTTGGATTATCACAGTTACATTCACAAATACACTGTAAACTTAATAATAGTAGAATATAGAAGACATTTTAAAGGCATGCTACATAATACCATCAATGCGTAGCACATCAAACAGACCTTATAACATGTATAAAGTTCGAGACTGTGTGCAGTTGAGAAAGTACCAGCATAAATAGCGCGTACAATACTAGGACAGGCTGTTTAAGTCAGTGTTGAAGTCGTAGCGCACAGAAGTGATTTACTTAGTTAAGACCATTAAAAAATTTAAATTTGAAAAAAAAAACCCAGTAAGTAACTTCCAAGGTACAAAAGAAAGTGTCCCGTCATGTCTTGTTTCCTCTGTCATGCCATGGACTACTACCCTGGGAAGCCAGATGAAGAACACCCATGCTATGTGACATGCCAAGTATTTGGACACATCTAGCAAATAGTTTCAAACTGAAAAACACTTCATGCACCACTATTAAATTTGAGCTATTGGGGTTTCTCTCTTATAGCATACCAAGGAGAGCCATACTTCCACTACTGAGCAGACAGTATTCAGGTCCTTCCATGTTTGCTATCACACAGAAAATCTAGAATTGATTAGTATGTGCAAAAATGACACACGTATCGGCAAGCTAGACATCTGGCAGTGCAGTCTATTAACACACTCATCATGTGACTTTATATCTACGAGAACACCGTTAAAGTCAGTACAGTTTAGTACAGTATTCTACTTCAACAAATAACACTATAAAATGTAGATGGTTAAATACATGTAACTGACCCTGGAGAAACAATGTGCTACATTTAAGAGTCCTTGGCGTAGATTTCCAAGAAATTTAAGCTGCATAGGATCACATTAGAATGGCTCAACAGATACAGTTTGCAATAAGTGTGTTGGCTGAAAAATATTCCTAATCTCTAATCTACTTTGTAATGGTCCTCTACTTAAAATGACACCAAACACTAACAGCCATTATATGTAATACAGACTGTATACAATTAAGACCACCAACGGGACTTAGACATACCGTATATGTCCTAATAGAAGTGCAGTGCACAAGTGCAAGGGCTAACAAGTGCTATTAATTTCAATAATAACGCCTGTTGTATGTTACCTCCAATACGCATATATACGGTAAACAGGAGCCACATAGACCTTTGTTTACAAGGAAGTGGTGATTTGCACATGTGCGGCAGCCAAAAGAGCTGGAATATCACCCAAATTTTAGTGTTTCTTGACAATCTTTTGATGTTTCATCAGGCATTTGGTGTGAATTTGATGTGGTATGTTTGTTGCTAGGTGGGCTTGCATGCCTATTAGGGATTGCGCATCTATAAGGACATATACATACAAATCGGTATCAATTGGTCTTATTTTTGAGACTACCTAACATTGAAAATCTAGTTTTGGGAAGTGATTTTAATTCTCATGTGGTCTTATTTCTGAGGTGGTCGCAAAGTGAGGTTCTACTGTACATACCTCCAGCTGCAGCAGGTTCCCCCATCCCCTGGACAGCTGCAATAACAGCAAGCAATAACATTGGTTAAGCGACAGTGTCAGTAAACAACGCTTCCAATTTAAACTTATTCTTCCTCCTCCCCCTCTGGTTACCACTATTAACAATTATTAAAGTGATCTATTGCAAGAACACATAAAACATGTCATATGTATATACAAGTACATTGTTCCAGAAACACAATTTTCTTTAGCTTGGGAAAGTAAACAGCGTTAAGACGATCAGAGATAGCTTGATGATAATTTGATAAGGTTCAAACGCACAAAAGAACAGTTTTAGATAGAACATGAAAAGGAAAAATATCCTTGAACTAGATTTTTTTCCTTGAACTAAATTTCCTTCAACTACATGTGTACTTCAATTCTATGTATCAATACACATCACAAATTAACCCACCCACAAGTCCTCTGTGTATATGGTTTGTATATATATTATAAATATACACAACAAGATGTCCTTTTTAGGTTGAAATACCATTCTTCTATAACATAATTAACTTAAAGAGTGAAAAATAGATCTTCGAATGACTTTTCAGGCAGCTACAGTTTTCTGAGGTGGCAACACACTACTTCTCAGATTTTCTAAGAGCCCATCCCATTACATGCTACACCATGGTGCATGATATGGATGAGCTAATAACAATAATGCAATAAATTGTATTTATTATATACCTGAAATATCTCCCTATACTTTACCATTAGAAGGATCAGCAATAAATCTCTTTATCGAATGGTGACCTTTTGTTTATCACACTCCAACCCTGACCCAGCTTTTCAGCCAATAGTAAAGGCAGCAGATACTGTGTGTATGTAATTCTATCATTTATTTCGGCTGCATTTCCAAGGTCCCAGGCTTTTGCTATAGGCCCTACAGGCATGAAAAGGAAAAACATTGGCAGCAATGTCCTGCCAAAATGGGCTTTCTTGTGTAAACTATGACTTATTATCACATAACAATGTGCAAAAAGTGAGGTAGCAGGTATGTAAGCATTAAGTGTTGTCACACTTGTTCAACGATTTTTAATATTTATTTTTATCAATCAATCATTAGATTTGTATTGCGCCATTCCACAACTGTGCTCATGGCGCAGAATTGATTTATGGACCAACAGTTGCATTCGGACTTGCAAGTTCATTGGAATGAACGCAGCTGTTGATCCATACAAACTTTATTGCACTATTTAGTCTCTCCTTAAATATTCATCAGTAAAATGTACAGTGTGCAGACATACCTAGTGTGATTTTGCCAATAATATGTCTGAAAATGTTTCATTCAATGAATAAATGTCTGCATGCGGAACATATTTGCTTGTGATTGGGAATGACCAGCAGGGCTCTGTTTCATAAAACATAAAAAAGACTTTACATAGGCCTGTGAGCTACACGTATTTGTTTGGTTAAGAACCTGACCTTGACTTCTTGGCCAATCAAATTGCTCAGATCAGCTACTTAAAAAGTCAAAATTCAGTCTTAAGTATTTTGAGTACTTTTTTTGACTCAGACTGAAGTATTTTTAGAACTCCAGCCCTGCACAGATAATATAATAGAATTACACATGCATGTACAAAGTAAAAGGCAGGTAGCTGAAGACGATCAAAATATCTTACATCATCATTTCAAGCAGAAAGACACATCAACATGATTAACGGCCGCAGAGATATTTCAGGGCAACAGAGCTATATCTCTGAGAGCAATGGAAGAGAGACCTTAGCCCTATACATGTAGTTAATAATGGATTTGCAAGCTTACGTGTCATTTCAATGCCATTGTCCATAGGTGGCAGCTTTTCATAGCCTTCATTTTCACCTGTGCATCAGGTGAGTGACACAAACACATATATATCACATACACACACATATATTACTAAATATAGTAACACAGCCAGAGATCCAGTAAGTTTTAAAAACAGGCACTCTTTGTTCAATGCTCTTTAAGACGGTGCTCTTTTCTGTATATGAGACTATCATTTTGGGGCAAATAACACTGTGAACATGGTGAAGCCAAAAGTATTTTTAACATTAATTATATACCGGTAAAAGAAGTCCCATCTACCTATACTGATAGCTAAATATGTAATGTGCACTGTGGTCATATTTTGTAGATGCAGATACATGTATAGTAAGTAGGCTTTAGAGAGCTGTTCGAGTGCAGTATTTGTATAAGTTTAAAAATACATTTATGCAGGCTAAACGTATAGTATACCGGGTATATCTATGCAAGTCATGTGAAAAATATAGTACATAATATACTGGTATTATGAACCAGGCATGTCCAGGCAAAGGAGGGGAAATTAGACAAACCTGAATTTCCAGGTTATAAATCCCCACCCCAGGGTCACCTAGGCTTATCTGCACCCACTGCCTGTGCGACATCAGACAGTAGTAGGACATACGTTGAATTCCCCAGCCCCTTGGTGCTCATCTCTTGTCTAATTCCCATGCCACCCATCAGACGAGGATGGTCTGACTAATCCCTGCCCCCCCCCCCTCCTTATGGACTAACATTGACTGGTGTACTAGTTAGTACTAGTACCTTGGGACCACACTTTTGCATGTACAGTAAAACTTTCCATGACATACCAGATATTCCTGACAGAAGGTTGCACATTTCAATGTAATCGAACGTGTCGCTAAAGACCACTGGTCTTGAGGGATCACTTTTTTTATGGCCAATGGTGTGGTCTTTCAAGGCCACTCTATGATCCAGCTGATCCTGTAACCTTTACATTTAAATACTTTCTTCTATTTTAGACCGGCCATCAGGGATACCACTGCATTTACAATATAACGGTAGGTATCCCTCTACTTTAACATTATGGTAGGCCCAATCTAGGACAATATTTTTGTCTGGTTGAACGAGTGGTAATAAAATGCAGGGACCATGACATAATTTGGAACTTTAAGATAAACCTGTAACATACCAACCTCGAATTGCTGAAGAATCTCCATTGATAACATCGAGAAAGAAATCAGCCGGGTTGTTATGCGGCTCACAGACATACCCTTTGGAAGAAACAACATGAAAACATAACATTCAATCCTATGAAAATATTCCATATTACGGTATCACTTCTAAAGCACAAACCTCTACACTTTTAATCTTCAACCTTATACCATGTGTACCCCTGCACTGGAGTTACATTAAGGACTTTTATTATTTATACTGCTGCATATTTAGTATCCCGCATGTGGTACAGAGCCTCCCATATCAGACAGACATTTACCAGTAACTTTTCTTTGTAGGGATTCCGGTAATTCCTTCTTGTAAGACATCACGACAGAACTCGCTCCTATATATGGTGTATGAGTATTACTCACCTGTGGGAGGCACGAGCCGTGCCATTTACAGTATTGAAGGTAGCAAATATAGGTGAAATATGGACCAAATGGCCAGAGACCCCAGCAGCCTCAATGGCTGGAGCAGTAGAGGCACTGGCTCTGTATGTTATATAGCATTAGATATTTTTCTTTACCGGAAAAGTCCCAGGTTCGAATCCCACCCCCGCCTCCTTCTTCAGCGAAAAAAATCCCTAAGTTTTCGTGCAGTTCCTACATGAAGGATGAACCGGGATTCCTTGAATGATTCTATTTTACCAGAAATTGTATTCACACCTGATAAATAACAAACCATTGGTGGTAACAAACAAGATTTAGTATACTGGTTGTTGTATATATACCGTAGTGGAATTTCAGAATGAAGACCACCCACAGGACAGTTATAAACTGACCTTAACTACATGTACATGTATGAAGTGGTCTTATTCCTGTGGCCGCTAAAACTAGAAAATCTAGTTTTGGTACTACTGGGATTTTTTTTTTTTATTTCAGGTGGTCTTAAGGTTGTAAACAAGAAATGCCCATTAAATTACAAGTACATGTACCTATGTTTTCAAAGTAATCCAGTGCATCGGCAGCAGCACCATGAAACACTGTGTGTCCTTTGGCCAGCAGCAGCATGCGGTCGAACAATTTGAAGATTGTGTAGCGTGGCTGGTGGATGGAGAAAATGATGGTTCGGTCATGACGAGAAAGTCTGAAAACAAGACATGATCACTGCATTTAAGTAAGTAATATTTAACACGATGCAGATAAATACTACAATTTTTATAGTACAGTTCCTTCCATCTCAAGTAAGTAACCCCTGTTGAGATTATGAGATTATGAGTGAGTGAGTGGAGGGAGGGATGGAGTCAGTCATTGAGGGAGGAGGGAGGGAGGGAAGGGGAGAAAGACAAAGAGAGACTTTACTCATGTATATATGTATGTTTACTCATGTCCAAGAATCATATTAAAGATCACAAATTTGTATATCGGTATGATAATACACCAACTATAATAATTAAAAGAATGGATGTGTGCCAGCCAAGCCCAACCATAAATGCCAACATTCTCTAGCTGCAAAACCTATTCCTCCTCATCCTCCTACCACTGCCACTCTGGAAGTACTGTAATTAATTCTAAGTGACTAAAATGTGACCTTACTGTCCGAGCAGAAGCTAGGCCATACCTGTACAGTAGTAACATGACAGCATTAGCTGTGCTGGCGTCCAATCCTGTTGTTGGTTCATCCAAGAAGAGCACTGGTGGAGATATGATGAGTTCCATACCAATGTTGGTACGCTTCCTCTCGCCTCCAGACACTCCTCGTATAAACTCTGTGCCAACCTGTGACAGACACAAACAGTCACGCATGACTGATTGAATCACGGATATTAGGCTCAAACTGATTTACCGATTCAGTGACTGATTATAATGCTGTCATGATTGACAGACTGATTGATCTCAATGAATATTGATTGCTTCAGGAACTCATTAGCTGAGTGAGGGCTGAGTGATTACCAAATTGAATGATTCCAATTATTATTGATTTGGAGACCAATTGAATCAATCAGCTAATAGGCTGTGATCAATTAATTCCATGACTCATCATTTAATATTTACTGTTTGTACATCTACTGGTAAATAATGTATTTTTGTGGCAGAGTTCGGTAACAAAAACAAACTTCCTATCCTTATTAAGTGGAAGATGATTAAAACTACAGTGGTCCGCCTCTCAAGAGAGGCCACCCTCTCTAATAAGGCCATAAATCTTTGCCACTACTACTATCAAATGTATTTACTTCTCCCTCTCACCAAAGGCCACCTCTCTAATGTGGCCACAATTTCTTGGCAAATAGGGTGGCATTATTAGAGAGGGACTACTGTTCCACATAAAATAGACAAGGGGTCTGCGGAATTTTAGTGATGGATACAGTCCTTATTTCATGTATTTATTTATTTTTTTTGGCCATGTGTGCAGGTGGTGTGGGGATTTTTTTTTGTTATGTTTACTGGTACATGTTTTAGGGGCAGCAGGAATGTGCAAGGGCCTCACCAAGATTTATTATAAGCATGATCAGCGCATATGCCTGTCAGTACCTGCATCTTGTATTTCACAGCTGATAACCGATGACACAAAACACCTTTCACTTCCATTTCAAATCGTAAATTTTATTACCTATGACTACTAGGACATTCAAGAACAGAAATAATACATTCACTCTGTGACTAGGTTTCCATGTCTACTAAGTTTAAAGATGCAAATACAAAGGAACATAATCTTTCCAGATGCCCAAAATTACAAATAAAATGCCAAATAGTAATGTTGGCCCTTCATAGTTTGAGAAATTAAAGCAGATTTCATGACAATTCCAGATTTTCTTGTGCCACAGGATTTAGTGAGCACTAATACCATGAGTATTGTACATGTTTTCTATCATCTTGTATAGCAGCAAGTTTTCATACATTTTGTATTATTTTTATGCCACTAATGAAAGACATTTATAAGGTAAGAGATAAACCACACAGATGATTGAAAATTTATTTTACAATTATTAGTGACTAAGTGCCCAACTGAATCAATAATAATCGCAAAGTGGCTCAACCATGCTCAATGTTTGACATTCACTCATTCTCTGTTTTGTAACATACGTGTATAATTTGTACATTTCATACACATTCACAAGCTATAATTGTTTTTCAGTTACTTCAAGACCAGCTTAGGAAGACGTACTTGTATAACAAATAGTGTACAAAATTGTACTCAAATATATACTACGCGTACAGCATATCCATACTGAAACATAAATACACTACATCTACAAGTATTAATCAATCAATCAATCAACAATAATTTAAACAGTCTTTGCGAACTAGAAGATGTGGCAGTCTACATTTGGCAGTGCTAAGGGTTCTAATGCCAACAGGTCCGGTTACACAATAGGGTTTGTCCACTTTGAATCACTTTGAAATGTATGCTAATTTGTCCTTATTGGCTCTGATAATTGCCTGTACGCGGGATTTGTCATCTATATTGTCACTCTGAATGCCTTGTGGTGTTGCTGGATGGTTGGTTACAATTAAGCTCGACAGCTGATCACTGGTTGTCATGGCTTGGGAAACTAGCCGAGCTACAGAGGTCAGCTGACCGGAATTTGATGTTGTTCTGGATACCGTGCCTAGCTGTGTTAGACCTTGTGATGAGCTGGCGCTGACGGCAGTTTTAGTAGAGTGAGCATGACCAGGTTTGCTGCTGTGGTCTCCAGGCTTGGACTTAGCTGTCATGCTGCCCGCTGAGCCAGTCCCGGCTGGTTTCTTCTTACCACTCGTTGTGTCAGATTGTTGCTGCCTCTGCTGCTGCTGCTGTTTGAAAGCCTGGATCTGGTTGGCAGGGATCATGGAAGCCAACTCCAGGGCATCTCTCATCTGACACAGCATATCGTACTGCTCCCTGCCCCGTACAGTCAGTACAAACACATCCTCCTCTTTGCCGCCTAGCTTAGATTTCTTCAGCGCCGTCCCAACAGTGAGGTAAGAGTCTCCCAGGGGGCGCTTCTTGGGTTTCGTCTTCTCCGGACAGAGTGCCATCTCCTCGCCACGGCGATCTCTCCCCGGGCAGGCACAGATCCGGACCTCGACCGCCTGGCGCCCCAGGACTAGGTTATCCTTCTCCAGAGTGAAGACGAGCTGGACTGGTCTGCGGTTGAGACCCCCGACACAGCTGGAGAAACACATGAACTGGAACAGGTTGGTGACCCACAGAGACCCGGCCTGGGGGGCCTCGTACGGCAACACGACGCTCAGTCTCTGTGTGCATGGATCCTCCACATAGCTGGCCAGCTTATGCTCACACCTCACTAGATGCTCCGGGGCAGGGTGTCCGTCGTTCAGATCCCGTGACGAGCTGTGGTTCGGGCAGCGTTTCACCACCTCCTGGACATGTTCCGGTTTGATGAAGAGTGGCATTGCTCTGATATATGTCCCAGCAGGAGGCGGTACCGTGGTCTTTGTCCGGATCGGACATGCTGTGGCCATCCGCACAAACAGCTTTTTCACAGCGGGAGAATAAGTCCACGTTGTGGACTTGGTGTCCTTTGGCTGATGCTCAAAGGATATCTCGAAGCCATACCGACCAGCATATGACGCGTTGGATGGGACGGTGGCAAATGACGTAGAAGATGAGACGGTGAAACCTTCTGGTTCCCCGTATCCTAGCATCGTTGGACTAGGAGTACTGGTCACTGGCATCACCCCTCCACTGTGGGGGCTGAAGTGCTGAGATTTCATGTCTCCCATGGCATCTGGTGGGTAGACCGTGCTGTCAATTCCATGGCTGCCGTAACTGCTGCCCAGCTCCGGGTCGCTCTGCAGTGAGCCGTATTCCTCCCCTGCCAGGCGTTCCAGGGAGTTCCACAGGTCGTCTAGGCTCTGATCGGATTCTGGAGATGAGGCGGACATGCGTCCCGAGATGAGAGAATCCTGAGAATCTCTGACTGAATACACCATGCTGTGGCCTGATATTCTTGGCAAAGTCAATATATACAGGCCACGATCACACTGACACTTTGACTTCAAAACTTTGTCAACAAAGAGTTTTCCCCACTACCTTCACTGACAGCAGCGGCAGTTCTTGCAAGTGACAGTATAATTTCTCTTTGTCCAAGTGTCCAAGAAATCTACAGCTCTGACCCAAGCTGATCACAGCTGAATGTTTGTGGCACAGAAATCAAACTGTTTAGTAGCTGCTGAGGAGATGTGTCACCCTAGTATTGACTTTGGGGACATATGATAGTTGTCCTCAGATTCCACAGGTGTTAAATCACACGGTTTGGCCTAGCAGTGATCACCAGGTCTGTCACGGACAACTGTCACCTTCCTAACTGTCCCCTTCCTGTCACCAAGCCTGATTATATATAAAGTCCCTGGCTGACTTGGCTGTGTGAGCTTCCCTCTCCCCGTGGTCTCAATGTTATGGCACCTCCCTGCCACACATCACATACTGTTATAGCAGTTAAAATTGTAACACCTTCTACAGGCTCACCCTCCCTCTGCCTTCTTCCACTGCCTGTGAAAATCTTTGCTAAAACAGGTTTCAGCAAGTTGGCAATTAGCCTTACCACAAACGGCAGATTGATGAAAAAAAAAGAGGCTTATGGCCCAGTCTGGCATGAAGGCGGGGAGGGGGGATATATGTACTGATTGATGCTATTGATATATTTTAATACCGCCCCAGTGCTGCTGAGCCATTGCACACTGATCACAACTCCCCCTCCCCCCCCCATACTATCACCACCCACCCACTAACTCTTTCAGATAGGATTGGACCTGTTCTGTTGCTGCTTGACTGCACCCCTGCACAATATCTTCATGGAATCCCAGGTCTTACCCTAATACTTCTGTTTACAATAGTAGGAACCCCAAGACCTATGGCTCCACACCCCCACTGGTAGCCAGAGTCATTGAGCCATTGAAATCTGTATGATCAGTAGCCTCTGAAAAGCAAATCAAACGCCACCCACTTCCCTGCATTTTCTATGATGGCCCCAGTGAATGACTCTTGCAGGCCATTGAGTACAACCCCATTCAAAAGGGATCTTCTGCTTGCAGTTGTTTTTAAAGGGTGGCATCTTGAAATTTATTTTTCACTTTTCAACTGGCTTTGTTTCCTGAAAGCCAGGAAAGTGATGTTGGTATAATGCTCAACGCTATTTGAAGTGTTTGTGCCATAACAATTTGCCGGAGGCTCATTGGCTTTAAATCTCTTTCAAATTAATCTAAACTCAATTACTGGTGACCGTGAGCACACACAAAATATTATAAGGACTGAAACATATATGCATTGAGCATTTTATCTGGATATGCAGCACATAATCTATTTACACAAACCACTGGCCCAAGCTGCGTGATAAGTTTCCATTTTTTCTTGCTGGACATCAAATTCACAACAAACAACCATCATACCTGCCAAACTATCTTATTAATATTAACACATATTAATATAATTATTAACACATGTAACAAGTTGTGTGCAATAACATTGTATGACAGAGAATATAGTGTATAAGCATCTGCTCATTAATCTGTGTATCAATATGTATAAAGATGTCCTCAATGCATGCAAAACACAAGCAGAGATTATGTACCTTGCTGTTAATTAAATGTGTACCCAGTCTACGGACAGGAAGAAGCCTCATTCGGAATATGAACAATTGATAAAACATGGAAGCAATTGGAGTCGATTGCTCATTGGGATAAATATTGCCTAATACATGTAAATAATAATGCCTGTTTTTGTTTGTTTTGTTTGTTTTTCCTTGAGGAAATATGAGAATAAGACCAATTTCATTATTTTATTTATTCTCTTGTCTTAGACATTTTGGTTATCCTCCATGTGTGCTGACAACAACACTTGGCAACAGTAAAGAACCAATTGTTGAATTTTCATATTCCTCACACCAGCAAAGAGTAAACCAACAAATCAGTTTGTTTAACTTGGCACTCCTTTGTGGTAACTTTGTATTTCCTTCAAAAAAAAATTATTCAAGGTTATATGCGTGTCCATCATTGTAAGTCGAAGAAGAGAAATGATTTGAGACTGCTTGATATGCATTGCAAGAGCAACAGATATGATTATGATATCACCTTGGGTTGTTCACCTAGTTGGCTTCCCACTCTGTCCTCGACTACAAATACCAGGTTTTGCTGCTCGACTTCAAAGATATCTGTACCATTTATTTTATTTGAGGAAAAGGTACAATGGGATTTATTAAAACTTTAAAGACGCCTACACTTTCATGCAAATGACATGACTGAACCACTTTTCATGTAATACTTATACCATAAATATTTCTAAGTCAGGGTGAATATCTTCAAAGTGCTTATCTAATATTGTTTAACAGTATTCTAGTCATGCATGTTCTATGTCTAAGCACATAGAAACTACATGTACTATAATATTGCACTACTTAAATTAATAACTTATATTATTATTAATAAGAAATAAATAATAATGACCAGCCTGCATTAAATGTGAAACCAGGGACCCCAACAAAGATAGTTACATGTAATTGAATTAATTTGTAGTCAATAAAACTTCTCTTCCCAATGTGTATGTAAGGCAGGATATTATGTAATTGAATTTAAAAAAAAAAAACATTGTTTGGGAAACATACTGCACATCCTACAACATGTACAAGACAAGTTTCCATGAGATGTATGGTCTGCTACTGTTTGGCATTCAACTATAGTGACTTTTTCCCTGTTAATTTATTTCCCTAGAACTAACATGCTTTTCTGTTCACTTTCATTACTTTTTCTATGCAAACAATCTCTTAAGATAGGGTCTATTACGCAATTTGGAAAAAAAAGCTGGAAAAATAAAACAGTTACATTGTAACTGTATTTCCGTCTACAAAATTGCCTATGTGGTTCTTTTTAAATTCATCACTTCTAAGTTTATAAACCACCAACACTTTCCTATATCTTTTTCCTCAATCCAATTTAAAAACTGACATTTGGGATATATGTCAGATTCTCTAACTGTACTGTAACATTTCGGAGTTTAATAAGCTTCTGTACTGTTTACAATCCTATCTCCAAGTGTCAAAAGGGATTTGTACCAGGGTGTTGGCTGTTATATAAAGAAGCCACAGGTACACAAGTACCTGAACTAATTGGCTTTTATCTCACAGAGAATCACATTCTCACCCAGTGCCCAATCACGCAGGCTTAGCCGACACTTGTAATAATTTACAAGTTTGTCAGGTCCAACTCAATCAAACATAATCAAACATATGTGTATAAAGCTGACAAGATTTATATCTTATTATCTCGCCTGCCACTGTGTTTATCTGCATGTCAGCTTACCAATTTCTGACCTTAACTTTCTTATTACACAAATTGAACGACAACTGAGCAGTCTCTCATAATTTCCAATCTCTAAGATAGTTTTGTAGAAGCTGTGGGTGCAGTACTTTCCTTACCCCCTCCCTCCCCACCCCCCAGGCGGACTATGCTTCTTTTCATCAATAAAGCACAGGTTGTATCAATCCTATTTACTCCCATTGCACAATTGTGAAAGGTGAATTACTTGCTTCCATAAAAGCCTACATAAAAGTGTAATGGGGAGGCTTAGAGCTGTATACAGCAGGTTTCAGACATAACAATGGCTTGTGTGCCTCACACCTGCAACCTGCTAGACAGCCCTCCCACCCCCCCTCACCCAACATAGGACAAGCTACTTAAGAGAATGCCCTGGGGTGCATGTGCTTTAAATTTCTGTTAAGCTCACTGAAATGCAGCTATAGTGTCTGGTAAATAACAGTAATAACAATGTCTATTTCTGTGCATGGCGAAGGTTCAATCCAAATTCTTGTATAAATATTTCCATCCTGTGTCAAGG
>JAAUYG010210071.1_pt1 | contig 16225 bp, 8 predicted proteins | sample 7278091 | NCBI WGS metagenome assembly JAAUYG01 (sample SAMN14350201, study PRJNA611818) | marine sediment metagenome | isolation source: surface marine sediment (0.6m) | place: French Polynesia: Moorea | collected 2018-08 | reverse complement strand
ATTGGGCTGATATTTTGCAGAAACATGTTTATGGACAGTCTACAGGTACAGTTAAAAAATGGTTTGGCTGAGGTCATTTTCCATTGAGTTATTTGAGTAAAATTACTCAAAAAAGCGCTCAGTAAGTCTGATCTCTTCATACTTAAGCTGGTGGCTATTGTGTGGTTTCTTCCACTTGTAAGATGTACCTGCAGACTATTTGCTTGAGTGTCTTGCATGTCCTTTCAGACTCTCTGCAGCCAAAATTACGTCAGCAAACCGCATTCCCGGCCAAATTTTATCCCCGCACGATAACTAGGACATCATTGGCGAGGGGATTTAATAATCACAGACCACCCTGAGGCCATATTAGGGGAGAAAATCCTGGGGCCCGCTCTGATTAGGGGCCCCCCTGGGGTGCAGACACGGCCTTATATGGCCTATTACAGTTCAAAGTAACAGGCTCTCAGTGGCAGATTGATAACTGCTGAAGCAAACAGAATTCATAACTACCCCTTCCAGCTCATTGGACCCCCCACCCCTCGCATGGTCCCCCCTCAATCTGCTCATCCCTTGTCCCATGCCAACGACAACGTCTGCATCATGCCATCCGCAGTCTGCATCCGTGGTTGGCATCTCGGCTGCAGAGGGCATGTGTTCTGACCTTTGTAATGTCAAGGAGAGGGGCGATGTTCTTTAATAACAGGGTGGCTTGGCATTCGGGGTGGGGAGAAGGAGGGATGCACCTGTCCTGAAGCTCAGTTTAAGCTGTTTTAATAGGGTAGAGGGCAGTCATTGCTCATTGCTAGGGTGTGGTCAGACCCAGGAGCTACAACTTCAAGCTGGCCTTGCAGGCATTTAGACTAATCAGATAAAATCAATTAGCACCGCAAAATGTGTCTGAGAGCCTTGTTACTGTTAAAGTGCTTGGAGTTACCACCGTCACCTTTGAAAGCTGTTAACTAGTGAAGAGCTTCATGTCACCAACGTTGACCACATACACAATGATATTGTCACAGTGACAAAAACCCAATTCTATGTTTAGATTGTATGACAGCATTAAAATTCATAGAGCACTGGCAACTTGCAATTAAAGGTACCTTTCATTATGACAGTGGTCTGCAATTTAAAACCCTTCCATTTGAAGACTTCCCTCTAGTTTAAGATTGCCTGTCAGTGACACCACTTATATATTCAATATTCCATTTTACGTGTTTTAAGACGACCTTCAATTTAAGACAATTATATTATCCTGGCTGAATGGGCGGTCTTAAATGCAGGGACCAGTGTATACCAACAATTTAAGACTTCCTACAGTGAAGACCATTTTCAGACTGTCAACTGCAGCTTCTACATGTACCGGGGGTATGTAGAAATATTTTTTGCTGTGTACAACATGTGAAACACTTTTCACATTTTGGTTAAACAAAGAGTACATTTTGGATAGACTATACTAAGTCCTTCTAGTCTGCCTTTCACTGAATTTATTGTATTTATTTAACATTTCCTTAAAGCCATTAGTGTTTTTCCCAGTGAAAGCCTTGTTCAACATTCAGCTCACTTTCCCTCTGAGACTTTCTGCAGTGCCAATTCCTCCTAAATGTCTCCATCAGTTGCTGTGGACATCTTGGAACCCCTGCGCGGATCCGTCTCCACGTTTCTCCCTTGCATGAGGAATGATAACAAGCCAATCACAATTTGTAAGTTCATGTATGATTAACCAGACCATTGGAAGGGGAATGTATCTGCAGATAATGACCCCTGGGCTTTACGCCTATCAATTAGAGACCCCATTGGGGGGACAGAAAGAGTCTGTCGTGGGTAGAAATTTACCGTCTGAAATCGACGCCCGAGGTAGGATGGATGTTCCTTTGTCGTGGCCCATAGACAGAGAATGATGCCTCAAAGCATGGAACCAGCGTCTGTCCTCGACGGCGCAGAGATATGGAGAAATGGAGACTGCGGTGCACCAGAGGCACTTCTGGTTGGGAGGCACAGGGAGCTCCCATCCCTCCCCCTACTTCTCTTTCCCCATAGAGGGCTGGGCTTATTGATTCCGTTGATTTTCCATAAGGGGCAAAGGTAAAGACTTGGGAACGCAGTGGAGCATCATGGGATAGGAGACACATGTGTTGTCCAGAAATGTAACAACGGCAAGAACACCGTGGAGAGTTCTCGGTTTGGTGGAAAAGAGTCGTTAGGCGACATCGTCAAAGACTAAATGTGGAGTTTGTGTCATCACTGGGAAAATATCATTGTGTCAGCTGCTGCCCGTGTGTGTGTGTGTGCTGTCACAGTATCCGACCCAGGATAACCGCACCACTTCTGGAATCGGCGTGTTGACTTTGTCTACAGTGGTGGTGGGCTTTGCGTCAACTCATGGATAAACCAGCCAGGGATAGCTGTACAAGTTTGTGTTTTGATGCCTGTATGGATTATGAAACAAGTAGCACCATGTTTCACACATATTATACATATTCATGTTTCACACATTATTATTGAAACAGATATATACGTTATTTCAAAGTTTCTTAAAAGAACCACGAATCTCAATATGTTATTTACAAAGCAGTGGCATGCATTTTGAATCATAACAGAGTGAAATTTATGTTACTCTGCATTTTTGGAGACCGATGCATTGTAACTACTATCTTTATCAAGTTAATTGTTGAGATAATAAAGATGTACAGTGCATCGATGTGGACTATTTGCTTCACCAAGCAGTGAACTGTGTAGGAAACAAATACAGATAAACCTGTGTTGATAGACTACTGCAACGGCACACAGCCTGTCTTGAAAGACCACATACATGTATTGCTGGCTTTTCACTGTCATTGAACCTGTCATCAGAGAACGAATTTTAATATCTGAGTAGGCAGTCTTTTCAAGACAGGTTCTGTTTTTAGGTAAATAAATTAAATAAATGTGTCTAGAAATATGAAGAAGCAAGCAAATAAAGAAACATACATATTATAATATTTTAATAAGAAAAAACATAATAAAATTGAGAAAGGTAGAAGAATTGCATGGTTATCTAAACTTGCAACATAAAAAAAGTTTCAGGATCGCGCATTAATCCTTTCGTAGTGAAGTAACCCAGTAATACATTTCCAACTTTTTATGATATTTTGGTGTCACAAACATTCCTTTCTCAAAATTACTGGCACATCTATCGGCATAGATTCCAGGAGGTTACCGGTAAGCTAAATTAAGGCACACTGTGTCACAGCATATCTTGTTGAATGTTGGGCATACTGGGGAAATGGGAAAAACAAATTTGGGGCAAAAAGAAAAGGTGGTACACTTTGTGTAGATTGGTCTTTCTGTGTTGACCTTATATTTCAGATGGTCTGTCTTTAAAGGCCATAACACAAGTTATAATTTAGGAAAAAAATGAATTGGTCTAACAAGGGGTGGTCTTAAAATAAAGGGTCACAGTGACCACTAAAGTAGTTACTTTACCGGTATCAAGAAGAATCATATCATTTCCACATTAAAATGAGAAATTATCTAAAAGAATTAATTTCTAAACTGTTAATGCCAACATTTTAAGGTTCATAATATCAGCAGCTGTGGTAAATATTTCCTGTATCAGCCTGGAGTATTGGTTTCAGAGTCCCTGTTTGTTAGGACAAAAATTATCTCGATAGAGCTCAGCTGTTGCATTATGGGTAAACACCTGAGGTTACAAAGGCCAATAGATATCACCAGGGGCAATGAAACGGCTACCTGATCTTCAGACGTGCTGTTAGGCTTGGATCACATGCTAATAAGCATGCATGGCAGATTGAAATTTAAGCCAGAATTAATATCATATTTCCTTTCCACATATGTTGGGACGTGTGATATTTCAAGTCGATAAAAAAGATATCTTGCTCTCACCATGCTCACTGTTTTCAGAAAAAAAATTCTTTAAAAACTAAATATTGTGAAAGCACATGTGCATGCTGTTGATACCCATGGGCAATTTACGTGATTTAGTATTTGATTTATAAAATGTTACAATTTGAGGAAATTAAAATTTGTTATACATGTATATTTTGGAATTGAATGCAATTGAATCCACTGCTGACATATTCTGAGCCAACGAATTTGATTTGTAAATTACTGAGTGCAGTCGTTGTGATGCTGTACATATTCTGGTAAATATGGGTGGTGTCATGCAGTGCTTTCTGTCCTAATTAATATGTTGTACTGATAGCATGCTAGCAAGAGGAGCTTCAAATAGTTATTGTGTCTATTATGCCTACAAAACTGATACGAGCTATATCTTACAGTAGCCCGATCTCTTACGTCACTAGATCCTCAGTGCATGTCAAGATAACATACATGAACATATGTAGGGACAAACCAAGAAGCAAACTTCAGATTATCGATTGCATGTACTACATGTGTTTTATAAGTGTGCCAAGTGCGGCTCTTGTTGAACATTACAAAGTACATATCGTGTGACAGTCAGGCCCTTGCCTCGTATACATTGTCCAGGTTTTTATGCTTGGAATGAAAATCTACCGTGGACTTATGTGACTGCATCCGCATACTGTCTGATTCATGTTTCATCAGGCCCATAGGCTTTAAACCAATGCTGTTCATCCTATAGAAATGTCGGATCGGCATGTCTCCTAAATCTTTGGATACTTGCTGTAACAGTGGATTATGGTTGTAATACTTGGTGTCAATGGAAAGAAATTTCACGGAAATCAACAGAAGACTTGGAATACCAAGTGTCAATAAGTGTTGTGTAATTTGCTGTTCAGAATTGTATACAGATTCAGACCTGATGAAAATTTTAATAGCAAATCCTTATTCAAGTTTCTATAGTAGCCGAGTTCCTATTCTAACATGATAAATGACCGCGATTTTCAGTGGAGCCATTGATTATAATAACATGCCAGGCCTCATGTTAATAGGCCTCAGGTGCCAGGTCAAAGGTGACTGTATGAATTAGCTAACTGGAGTACCTCCTCCGATTTCAATGGAAGCTTCCTCAGGGAAGTCATGATATCTTTGTCTGTTAGTGACATGGTTCCGACACACACAAAAATGCTTATTATTATCTACAAAAAATATGCAAAAATCCTAACTTTCAGAAGAAATAATTTTGGGAGACTATCGGAAAATGTAGATTCACTATTGTAAATATAAATCCTACTCTAAATCATATGCATGTACATATTACAGGTACATATGGACACAAGGAAACTCATATAAACCATAAATTTACATGTGACATGTATGTTCATTAATGAATATATTTGCGCCAGTTTTATTCTTTTTCCCTGGAAGTCCTTTGTGCATTTCCATAGAATCTGATGTTTATATTGACATCAATAATCTCCTAACACTGGTTTTGGTTCCCTGTGGGGGTAACACTGATGGATCAATTTGTGCGATATTTGAGCTGATGGTAGACACATTCTGCTGTTGAACTATGGGATTGCCGAGGCTGCTGGAAAACGCTGCCGCTAGAGCTAATATATCAACATGGAGTTGTCGGCAAACATGCCATATTTGCTTTTGCCTTGCTCCTGTTACTGAACCATGAGATAAGATTCGCTTTTCAAATTTTTAAATCCAAGCACTTGGGATGTTCTTTACTATAAGTGGAATTTCATCATGGCAGCATTTCCGAAATGACTTCTTGGACAGCATATATCTGTAGATTTCATCCTTGGAAACTGTCCTTACTAAGCATATAGGCCTATAGAAAAGGCTTTTTTTGGTCGTGGCTTCTGAAATGTTTGCCCGGCATATTTACCAAGTCCGTTTGGTTTCCAAGGCAATGTTTCAGCAGTTGGTAAAGGTGCCTGTTAGTTACTTGTGAGCGGGTAAGAGCAGAACTTAGTCGCATATTTTCTGATAATCGGGTTTTGTTATGCCCGCCAGGCCATGTACATTACATGTATGCTCTAGTTCTCGTGTTGAAAAGCCTTATCGGGTACTGTAATATTTCATGTTCTGGCCCAAATTCTGAGGTATTAATCATCATGTAGGATCTAAGGAGTGATATGTAGTTCTATATGTAGCGTTAGTTCCTCCCTTTTAAGACCTTTTGCCAATGAGCCTAAAAAATTGTGCTCTTTTGGCACACAATTGTCTTAAAATTAAGGTCTGACAACATGTACCGGTAGTCCTGATTTGTTGGAAGTTGCCAGTTTAGGGCAGACTTAGTCCTTAGGCAGGCCTACTGTAGTTGCTATGTTTCCTGAACTTATGTTCAGATAGTGCATCTATAATTACTGAACATATGATACTGTGCAGTGACAAACAGGATACTGAGGATTAAATATGTAATATTAGCAGCTTGCTTAATTTTTGTGTAAGTTTCAACACTACTGTAGGGTAAATCTGAAGTCCACTTGTGATCTACGTCATGAAAAAGGTGATTAGTGCACTTTAGTCTGTTTCTAGATTGAAATTTGTCCAGAAACTGGCTCCAGATGTATCAACTATTCTGCAGGCTGAGAAACTCTACTGTTTCCTACCTTTACAGCATGTACACTGGTCCTGTAATTCAGGACACCTCTATTTAAGAGTTACCTCCATTTTAAGACCAGGTGTCGATGATGCCACTGTTATATTCCCAATATTAAGAGTCATCAATGAAAGCGCTGTTATGTTCCTAATATATTAATATCATTCTATGTTAAGATCACCTTCGATTTAATACTGTATTTTAGTGGCTGCAGTCTAAATGCAGGGACCACTGTTATGGCGAAATTTGTGTCTACTATGAGAGACCACCAATCTTGAGAGACCATATATTTTTGGTGGAACGACCCACATGACATAATGCTGAGATTTAATCCAATCTATTGCCAAAGTCTTGATAAGTTATGATATAATTCAATATCTGTGTTAGGTGCATATGTACTACCAGATGCATATGTACTAAAACCTGCCAGATTATGTCATGACTGTTTGTTTACATAGACCAGTAAAATTTCCAGACCAGCACATTATAATGCAGTAAGATGCTTTTGAAAGAATTAACATCATACCCGGAAAATGGTGTCTCAAGACAAGGTGATTAATCTTCGCTATTGCTTGCTGCATTTTAACAGTATCATGAGTAGGTATATGTAGTTTGAATTTAGTTCTGCCCAAATTGTGGCAATCGGTGTCCAATCTGCATATAATTAGTGTCTTACATAAAATCACCTTTATCTTATATCTTCCTCTGTGCTCGGCCCGGCTTAGCCACCCTGACAACAATGCGTGTGGAAAAAGTGGGCCAAATTATTTCAAGTATATTACATTTTAAGTATACGCAGCCATTACGATGTATTAGTGGAAGATTAATAGAACAGTACTTCCAGAATTCTGCAGTTAGCACTTTTTGATCAGCAACTTTTTATAATACTGGTAAATGCAAATTTGACTCCAGTTTGTTCATGTAAATATGAATGTACACCATACACTGTACAGTTTGATATTTAAAACAATGTACAGAAGTCTTCCTGTCAAGCATTTCTAAATTCCTTGAGATGTGAAGTTGGTATCTTAATAAAACAAAATGCAGTTGTAAACATGTATAGAGAACCGTATGATTTTGAAGCTTCACTTAGGGTCCTAAAATTGCTCTTGTATTTGTGGTAAGAAGGAATTAAATGCAAATCTTTGATAAGGGAAGATTGGAAATGCACATGGGGTTTCTCAGGAAATTGAAATGTCAAAGATAATTTTCTTCCTGCGAGTTGTGTTCAGTCGGCATAAGCTGGCCAGTGTTCCCAAAGTTGATTGATTGATCTGCGATCAAGATCGATACAGGAAATGGAACATTTGTTTTACCTGACTGCCAATGAAATGCAGTACGAAGCCTTACGAAAAGGGCGCGGCATTCTCGCCTAGCGAGCTCCTCAGATAGCTAGACAATCAGGTACAAATAGCGAATATTGATTATTAGTCGTGCTTGGATTAGCAATTGCTTCACATGCCAGTGATTTCTGGAGGGCTAGAAACTGTGAATTGTGTTTGCTTTATCGGGTGTAAAATATCTTTTATGCGAGTTATTCAGGTTAAAATGCAGCTTTGGCTTATAAGGGTTTCAGTTGGCGGTCGAAGATTTTGTAACCTGCAAATGTGCTTCTGTTCTTATAGCATGTATAATAGTGAAAATACTGAAAGACACAACGCAGGTTCCTTAGCAAGAGAAAAATGTCCTTAGCAAGGTATAAATGCTGTCATATATGCACGATAATCATGTTAATTGTTGCAATATTAGGTTAAAACTTTTAATATAATAAACAGTAGTGTAACCAAAAACAATTATAAAAAAGACATTCTGCAAAAAAAAAATACTCCTGTCAAGGTCTTTAACATTTATAAATCATTTAGTGCATTGTCTAAACACAAAATAATTAAAAATGTTCTTTCAAAGTACCCATGATAACCCAAGAGACACATTCATGTATTTAACATTATCAGATGGAGTAGAGATGGGCTGGGAGTAGATATGCCTGGGCAAATGCTGTGAAATATATAGCTCAGTCATGTTAACTATTACTTTGGCTATTAACAAAGATTATCACACCTAATTGTTTGAATGAATAAAATTAGGCTGTTTATTCGATGCTGAAGCCTTTTAGATCTTTTATACATGTTATGTGAAACTATGTTCTGTATTGGCATTTATTTGCGCATCGATACAGTCATCTGTGAAGACTGTACACAACACGAGGAAGAAATAATGACCACGCTGTAGTCAGACCATTGACTACTTGCCCTCTTGGTATTGCAAGGGCCTTTGGAAACCAGTATAAGGAGGATATATAGTTAGAAATTTATACGAAATGGTCCAACCACGGAAACATTTGAAATGTTGTGCGTGTTCAGTCGAGATCCAGAGACCATTATGGTTGGATTCTTAGCCAATTGGGATGATTTATGCCACTGGTAAAGTGAACCAGATTATAAACAAGGAAGATTTATCGTAAGATGGATTATCACTACCCCTACATGGACTTAAGTGGAAGGAATATCCTGAATATCATACTGTGAGAATTCAGATCAAGGCCCGAACCATTTTCTGAGCTTGTCCAAATAGACCGGAATGTTGGCCTGTTTCAGGTAAGTAAAATAAACCCGATAAATAGTGAAAAATTTGTACCTGTTCACTAGTCTTGTCTGCATGGTGTACATGGTCTAAGGATCATCTTCTTCTCATGCAAGTGAATAGAAATGTTTGGGGGGGGGGAGGGGGGAATGTGTTATTTTTTTGAAGAATAAGTAATAAAACAGAAATATTTAAACAACTGTGATTTGGCCTAAATATTGCTGTTGCTTTTACATTTCTGTTTCACGAATTTCAAGTCTTTTCCAGAAAGTTTTAAAGTCATTCAACATGTGGAGTGGTATTTGGATTGGTTTTACTTATATTTGTTCAGCCCTAATTAATAGTTGTTTATTATTGCCTCTGGAAAAAAAGATAATAATTGCATCATTTGCATGGCACATCACATCATGATTATGGACTGAAATAGTCACCATGCCCTGTTGCCATAGCAGCCAAATGTGCCAATGCTGCCATGACAACCACCTTGGTCCCTTGGAAGCCCTGGAGTTGGGCGTAGAAAAGGTTGGGAATGGGTCAGAACTAAGCTCCTGTTTCTCCCAGGGAACAACCCTTTGATGTACCCCAGGGTGCTGAAGGCACCATCTTCCTTATACCCTTGTGAGGAAAAATATTAAGAATATTAGGCATGTTAGGTCTGGAGAAAAGACAAGACATGCATGTGCTGAACAATGTGGAGACAATGAACAGTCATTTGGATCTTGTGACAGGAAATGTAGTAATGATCAAACAGTTTGTCTATCAGGTTTATAGTCATGATGTTTGTAGTTTGTCATCAGTGGTCATGATAAGCGCCCGCAGCAACAACAGCCTACAGGTAAAATCCTGATAAAACGAGGCATAGTACCAGTACCTATACCTGTAGTTAGAATATTAAGAAATATTTGTCTTTGAAAGTTGAACTGCTTTGTTTGTTTGATATTTCACTTTTTACTCAATCTAAGTGTATCGTCATAGTGGGATATATGCTATGCTCCCCCCCCCCAAAAAAAAAAATAATAGAAATAAGTAAAGGAACAACAAAAATCCCACTTCATTAAATATTGTCCTATACCTGAAGGGCAAAGTTTGCAGTTTTTTGTTTAGAAATTGAAGAATATTCTTGTCTTACTGTATCTGAAGAAGGCTTTTAGTATACTTATGCATCTGTAAGTATGTAAAAGGTCCTGGTAAGCTACCATGCTCCCTGCATTTTAAGACCACCGCTTCAGCCAGATAAATATGGTCTTAAATTGGAGGCGGTCTTAAAATGGAGGGATATTTATATTGAAAATGTACGAATGTTGTCACTGATAGCAGGTCTTAAAATAGAGGGAATTGTTAAATAGAGGGGCCTTAAATCACAGGGACCATTGTTATGAGATGTTTGGAAAGCATGTTACTTCCTGGAAGCAATTTAAAAAGTTGCCATGGTAAGACAAAATAGCGATAGGATCTGTTGTCCATGTTGCAGCTGGAATGATTAATGTTTAGGGTTATGAGCAGGATGACCCTTTGGCGTGAGGTAGGCTCCAGAAAACAATGCTTTGTCTATTGGTGTCAACTACCGGATATATGCTTGATATTACTCATGCAGTGTGATATACTACATTAATAATAGTGGCATTAAAAAGTTGGGTATTTTTAGAGTCTCATATATCCTTTAATTAACATGGTACCTGTGCCTTTAAGGAAAAAAAGTGTCTAGAAACACTACTATGTGACACTTTCAGCGTAATTACAAAAGTGTCAGGAAATAAAGGGGGGAAAAACGTGAAAAAGGACACGATTTTTTTTAAAACGGACATTTGTCATTGTGCTGTTGGGGAAAGTTTGGGGAGTAACCGCATAATTGCGGCGGCAGTTTTCGGTTAATGGGGGCTGGAGGAACACCTGAAGACCATAGTTATTAAGTGCTGTGTGGGGATGCCAGCTCTAGAGAAGCAAAGATGCTTCCACTATGCTTGTCATGTCTCCAAGGTTGACAAGGACCCTTTGTGGGAGTTATCACGATTATTCATCAAGGACCCCCCTCTGCCGGTTAACTATGGCCCCACTGCGATGCATTAGTAAGGGAACGACCCAAATTAATATTTTGCCTCCGATGTCTTTTGTGCCTCAATTTTATACAGGTGAAAATGCATGTGGAGAAACGAAGGGACAAAATTTGCTAAAGAGATGTGACAGTGTTCACTGACATTCCTGCCTCAATGTCAATTCATTTAGTGGGAACATGGGACACTGAAGGCACATTTGATCAGTTGCCATTTATGAGTGTACATGCATATATCGAGATATTTGTGTCATTTGATCCTTGGTTTAAGTGCTAATTTATCCTTCATAATTACCAAGTGTGGATTATTCAGACCGTCATCGATCAGGTCATGGATATAGCAATTTCCTTTGTTGTGCTTGCCGCACATCAGGTTGGTCAAGCCATTTCACATTGTTTCATTTAAATAAACTCCAACGTGCTGACTGGTAAAACAGTCAGACACTATCAGGCCTGTTAGATATTGGGTGCCGAGTGCAGACACAAGCTGTTTATTTAGTATTACATGGGGGAAAATTTACTGTAAATTTCTGCTGACAACTAGTTGAACCTGTGTTGTGGATGTCTTTGGTTTGTGTGTGTATGGGCTACTACAGCTGATCTGTAGATTAATATCCGTTGGAGTTTACGCTGGCTACACTTTCCGGTCCTTACATTGTGGTGTATCACTACACCGGTACAGTGTGCATGTACTGTAATGCAACTTGTTGTAACCAAGGCAATGGATGAAAAATATTACTGTATTTAATAGAAAAAAAATATTTACTATTTTCTGTGCTTTCAGAGGATCGAGCGATGATGATGGACGTCGGTCAGCTCAGAGTACACCACGTCTCGGTCGCAGTCGAGTGCGGAACCGCAGTCAAGATACGCAACGGAGTTTCGGCAGTCTGGGAAGCATGGAAAATTACCGCGTTAGACAGGGAGAACCATTGCCGCCTAATGGTAGGAAATATGAACCAGTATATAAATATGAATGTTCTGAGCAGTCTAAACTGTGCAGAACATTCTCATGGCATGTCCATGATGCCTGTGGGAGCGATTCACTCAGAAATCCATTCTGCTCTACTTCTAATTTGCAGAAACCACAAAGTAACGCATTGTTTCGTTATGTATTGGGTAATACCGGTAATAATGGTTTTACTGATACTGCCATTACCATGGTTACTTTGATCACTGTATCAGCACCACATGGTAGCGCCAGTAGGGAATGGATACTGAACATGCTGAATACATGGCTGTTCAAGAAATTTGGTTTTATGTGTATGTATGTGGTGGTTATGATCCATATACCATGGAATGAAATCATGTATAGCATCTTCTACAGAGTACTGAATTGAACAAAATGCTCGATGCTTTAAACACAACTATTGCAATCGTACAGAATCTGTAAATCTAGGATAGGCCAAAATTTAGGATTGGCTCAGTTCAAACAAAAAAACTAACAAAAGTAAACAATTTCAAGAAGCTGTGTGACTCATCATGCTCATATCAGTTGGTAGCATAATATCTAGTTTGAGTTGTTATGGACGTGATGGCCTATAACCAGGGAAGAGTACTTGTTCCTGTCTTACATGTAAGAATTTAGACATATGAAGACATTGAAGGATGTAGCTTGCCATTTAGTGATAAACTTTTCTGTTCATATATATTGTCATTAGTGCTGATGACGACGTCGGCGCCACCTCCTGGTCCTGACCTGGGACGAGAACGCAGCCACAAACACCGACTGCAGCAGCAACAGTTACAGCAGCAAGGCATCATCACACAGACGTATGAAATCGATCGAGTTCCCGTTCTCGGTCTGGACCGAGCATGGGAGATGGAGCGTGCCCGTGGCATGGAGCTCCTCACACAGAGCGTTGAAAGGCAACGTCAACGTCAACGGCACCGCGACGGTCATGACCACCACCGCGGAGCAAGAGAAGGTGGTGGTGGTGCGGAAAGGGGCAGGCATCGCGGAAGAGGCAGAAAAAAGAAAAAGGACAAGAACAGAGAGCAGAGGGCAAGCCGTAGCGAGAGTCGAGAACGCTTAGACCACTTCTTCATCGATCCAAACTTGAGAGTGAGTTCAGGTTCTGGTAGATCATGTGTAGGTCACACATAGTTCAGCTGGAGTAATCTTGCACAGTAATGCATGCTGGCAGCCGACATGTGTTATGATACCAGTGAAATTGGATGTTGTATGTTACATGTGGTATCTCAGATCTAAATCTAGTACACTACAGTGTTCCACGTGATTTAAGACCCCTCTATTTTAACAATTCCCTGCACTTTAAGACCGAATATCAGTGACACCACTCTTATATTTTCAGTATAAACATCTCTCTATTTTAAGACCACCTTTAATTTAAGACCATATTTTGCTGGCTGAATGGGCAGTTTTAAATCGCAGGGACCACTGTACTGCCGAAGTATTAGAGCAAAATCAGTGCCAGCAGGTATGTGGCCACTGTAGTTAGCATAATTTAAAGGATTTAGCATTTAGCCAAGGCGAATCTTGACCAGCCAGGCTAACATGAATAAAGCAAGAACACAGGTGCTAGCCACCCATGCTTTGGTACTGGCAGTCACCCATGCATATAGCAGTGGCCAAAGACAAGTGCGTATTCCTAGGTGCAGGCCTGGCTATGGCCTGGCTCGCATGACTAGCTGGCCATAGCAGAAGCACACCTGAATTGGCTAGCCAGTTGAAGATGGCTTGAGCCCTGACTAGCGTAGCCAAATGCTAGCCAAACTCGCTTTGATACATTGGGCAGAGCGGTATTTTATCTTAAAGCATGTTCAGGCCTCAAGAGGTGGTAATAACACAAATTTACCAATGCCCAACAAATTAGGCTTTTATAATGTGCTTGCAAATGTGAGACATACATGTTTATCTGATGACTTCAAATTTGGGGGCAGTTTTGAAAAGCATTCAGGATCCTATTCAAATGCCATGAAATGATGCACTACGTACATAGTATTAAAAGAATGAAAACACCATGGAATAGTTTAAATCGGATACAATGTACATAAGCTGCACATTCTTTGAACCGATTCTCAGTCCCTTGTTGACATGAAGTTTTTGTTATTCGATTCAGCAACTCTGTTGAGAGCTCCACCTATTGACAAACTTCTACTCTTTAGCCACCCAGAATTCTTAATAGGAGTGACTTTCATTTCGCGTAATACATAACTGAGTACTTCACTCTAAAAGCTTATGCTAGAACATCTTGTCGGAGTCTGCATGTACCACTTGCATGCAAATGTTGCCAGTTTTACCGATTCTTGAGGAGCTTGTTGGAGGATGCTGCCTGTTCTGAATGTATACATGCAGTAAACATCCTACTCTGTTGCACTTGACTGACCAAGCAGCTAAGCAGACGACTGCCCAAAATACAGTATACCGGTACTAGTACATGTGCTCTTTGGGTAACTGTTGACACATTCAATCTGGTACTTGTATCGTTTTAAAAATGCTGCAGCAGTGTCATGTTATTGAACTTTTGCATACATAATGCCTTGTAGAATTATTTTTCTTTTTCACTAAATATTTAGGTCTTTGTATTGATGATCAATTGTATAAAATGCTGCTTGCTTGTGTATCTCAAATATCATAATGCACCCAACACTGCTTATCCAAATCTCAGGCCAATGACGCACTCAAGGCACAGCTGTGGTGTCGTGCAAAATTCCTGCATCCTAGATGCTAGTGCCATTCAACTCGTGCAGTTTACAGTAAATACTACAACTTGTCACTAGAGATGACCTGTCTTGAAAGCACACTTACCTTTTAGTATTACCACCATATATGTAACGTCCGATTGGGTAAGCTGGACACTAATACCGTTCAGGTGATGTTTGAATGTTTGAAGAAAACTGAATTCCACATTCACGTCTTTCAGCTATCCCAAGAGAGATTGGAACTAAGAATGGAAGAGCTCAATCGACAGCTGCTGGAGGAAAACCATCACAGTCGCCGAGACAAACGTCTCAATCTCGCCAGACTGCAACAGGAGGTGGCCAGGCAGAAAAGTGAACGACAGCTGGTAAGTGCAGTAAACCCCTTATGCCCTGTGTCGTGTGTGTATATATATGCAGAGGAACTCATTTCAGGATGTAGGAATGGAGTCGGCTTTTGTCAAGCTGGGTGTTACTTTGGAATATCTATAGATTTGCTTCAGATATTTCTCATTGTCAGTTTAGCAAATTCCAACATAGGCTGAAACCTCAGTGATATAGATGATTTGGCATACATGTATTCCACACCTGGTTTAAACATAGGCTGAAACCTCAGTCTCTTAGATTGACATGTTCTACACCTGGTAACACAGACTGAAACTTCAATTTTATAGGTGGTTTGACTTATTTCACATGTGGCAACATATGCTGGTGATATATAGATGATTTGACATATTCCAATACTTTGGAGCATAGGATGAAACCTCCAATGTTATAGATGGTTTGACATATTCCGCCCCTGGTAACATAGGCTGAAATCTTGGTATTCTAGGACTAGTAGATGGTTTGACGTATTCCACACCTGGAAGCATAGGCTGAAACTTCAGTGTTTAAAAGTGATGGTTTGACATTTCCTATACCTGTAACATCTATGCTGAAACCTCAGTGTTATAGATAGTTTGACATATTCCACACCTGGTAATTGTGCAAAACTAGTGTGAAAGTTTAATGGCTTTTAGTGCTGCTGGCATCACAGAAACAGGAGAAACAAGAAACACTGCTGGGACAGCGGAAAATCCCGAGCGCCAACAAAGTCCCTTTTGTGACATCCAGATTAAGGTGGTAATAAGCCGCTGGCAAATATATGTATACCATACAGATCTGCTACCACTCAAAATTTTGGTGACCTTGACTTTCACCTTTCAAGGTCACTCAAGGTCAAATGTGAAGGTGCCATTGGACTCCCCATATATGGTTTCCTATTAATGGTTAATAGTAACATCGTGCCTAACTCGGGTCGTTTTCAAGATATAAGGCTTTGAAATCTCAGTGACCTTGACTTTTACCTTTCAAGGTCACTCAAGGTCAAATGTGAAGGTACCATTGGACGCCCCATACATGGTTTCCTATTGATGTTTAATAATAACATGGGGCCTAACTAAGCTTCTTTGCAAGACATAAGGCTTCGAAATCTGGGT